>Ga0105240_10000800_pt1 | contig 56989 bp, 59 predicted proteins | sample KBSC54metaG_FD_80426 | JGI IMG/M metagenome (GOLD analysis project Ga0105240, IMG submission 80426) | Corn rhizosphere microbial communities from Kellogg Biological Station, Michigan, USA - KBS C5-4 metaG | ecosystem: Host-associated > Plants > Roots > Rhizosphere > Soil | place: Michigan, USA... | reverse complement strand
GGATCCTGCAAAAAGGCATCGACAGAGGCGTAGCCAACAGCATCCTTATCAAGGTAAACCAGATCGGCACCGTCACGGAGACCATCAATGCCGTACAGCTGGCCCAAACCCATGGCTATACCACCATTATGAGCCACCGCAGCGGAGAGACGGAAGATACGACCATCTCCGACCTGGCCGTAGCCCTCAATTGCGGTCAGATCAAGACCGGCAGCGCCTCCCGTACCGACAGGCTGGCCAAATACAACCAGCTCATCCGTATTGAAGAAGAACTGGGAGACAGCGGTATTTATCCCAAAGGAAGGATCAAATTCAAAAAATAATTTGTAGTTTACGGTCCCGGCGCCCTGAAAAGCTCCGGGACTATTGCAAAAACGGACCACAGGTCCGTTGGCCGAAGGCCAGATATTAGCGCTTTGCGGGAGATGCGCTAATTTTCACAAAGCACATCTCCCGCACATATTATATGAAGCTTCTCGCCCATATTCCAGCCTGGCTGAAGAACAAATACGTGCTGACGGCCCTGGGCTTTACCGTCTGGATCCTGTTCTTCGACGCCCGGGACTTCATCACCAGTCATTTCCGGGAAAAGGAAGAGCTGAGAAGGCTGGAAGCAAGCAAAAAGTACTACGAGCAACAGATCGCTACCACCCGGCAAGAGCTGGAACAGTTAAGATCCAACCCGGCCCTACTTGAAAAATATGCCCGGGAGAAATATCGCATGAAAAAGGATAACGAGGATCTTTTCCTGATCCGGGAAGCTAACCCATCTGCAAAACACTGACAACTAGAGTCCTACGCTTTAAAACTACCCTTTCTATCTAATTAATTCCCTTGGAAGGACAATAACGCGTACCCGAACATCGTTTTAATGGCGGACGTTTCACTTTTACTGCTTCGGAAAATAATTAGGACATTAAATGGTTTTGCCTATGACACTCTTTACACCGGAGGATCTTTTGCTGTTTTTGTACAAAGAGTCTTCCCCAGAATTGACGGTTGCTATAGAGACTGCGCTCAAGGAAGACTGGATGCTTCGCGAGAAACTACAGGTATTACAATCCTCAGCTCAAGGCCTCGATAAAGTTACGGTATCGCCCCGCGCGGAAGTGATCTTAAGGGTCATGAACTACGCCCGGGAAACTTCCACTGAATCTGTACAGCACTGACTGAATTACCCATAACTTTACGGTCATTGAAACCCGCTGACAATGACCAGGAAGGAACGCTTTCAATTTGTACTGGACTATTTTAAGGAACATAATCCCGATGCTGAAACGGAATTGATCTATGACAGCCCTTACCAGCTGTTGGTAGCAGTGATCCTGTCGGCTCAATGCACCGACAAAAGGGTTAATATGACCACTCCCGCGATCTTCGAGCAATATCCCGATGCCAGATCTTTGTCAAAAGCTACTTTTGACGAGCTGTTCCCGCTCATAAAAAGCATTTCTTATCCCAACAATAAGACCAAACACCTTATTGGCATGGCAAAAATGCTGGTGGAAAAATTCCATGGGGAAGTACCCCTGACAGTGGAAGAGCTGGTGGAATTGCCAGGCGTTGGACGCAAGACAGCCAACGTCATCACCTCTGTAGTGGACAATCAGCCGAATATGGCGGTAGATACCCACGTTTTCCGCGTCTCAGCCCGCATCGGTCTCACCGTAAATGCCAAAACGCCCCTGGCTACTGAAAAACAGCTGCTGGAACTTATCCCTCGCGACCTGGTACACGTGGCTCATCATTGGCTGATACTGCATGGACGTTATATCTGTGTGGCACGTACACCGCGTTGCGAGGTTTGTGGATTACAGCCAGCCTGTAAGTATTATAAGAAAAATGTGGAAGGGAAGATCCCGGAACCAAAGAAAAAAGATAGGGCCTAGTCCTCTACATCTTGCAACATCCCTTCTTCTTTTTCTTCTGCCCCATCTTCACATGTCCACGCCCCACATTCCGCCCATCCAGCGGCTTCCCTTCATCTATCCCCATCGCCTGATACACCGCCTCCTGTATCCTGCCGCGTATACTCAATGACGATAGCCTGGGGTTCGCCTCCACGGGGTTCACCCTGTTGGACAGAAAAATAAAAATGAGATCGTACTTCGGATCCACCCATACGCACGTCCCGGTGAAACCAGTATGCCCAAAAGTCTGCGACGAAGCCGACAAACATGGATAAGGCTCTTTCCTCGTGGCATTATCCTTCTCCGGTTTATCGAAACCTATTCCCCGCCGGCTGATATTGCTATGATAGGCGGTGAAATAATCGATCGTCTCTTTTTTAAGAAAAGTACGTCCGTTGATCCTCCCTCCATTCAGAAGCATCTGCTCCAGGATAGCGAGATCATACGCATCGCTGAAGAGTCCCGCATGACCCGACACACCGCCGAACATAGCGGACCCGGGATCATGCACATCCCCCCTGATCTGCTGCTGCCTGAAGATGGGTTCCAGCGCGGTAGGAGCGATCCGCCCCAACGGGAAATGCTCTCTTGGCTTAAAACCCGTTGAGCTCATACCCAAAGGATCATAGAAGGTCTTCCGCACATATTCATCCAGGGGCTTGCCGCTGATGGCTTCCACGACCTTCCCCATAAAGATAAAATCATTGTCACTGTAAACATATTTGTCAGGTGGCCCCAGCTTGCTGTCAAGAATACGCTTGTACAGCGTATCCTCCCAGTCATTGCGTATATACATATTCTCCGCCACGCGTATGCCATGCATACTATCCGGCTTCGCCGAATAGATCCCTGGTAAAGGCGCGCCCTGACGGGCGCTGTCGATCGTTTCTTTATAGAAGGGAATAAAAGCATTCAGCCTCGCCTGGTGAAGCAATACATCGAAGATCTTAAGCGACTCTTTGTTGCTTCCCCTGACCCAGGGCAGGTAATCTCCCAGTGTCTTTTGCAGATCCAGCCTTCCTTCATCGTATAATTTCATCACCGCCATCGTGGTAGCGCAGATCTTGGTACAGGAGGCCATGTCATAGATGGATTCCGTGTACACCGGCTCCGTCTTGTCATAGCTCATATAGCCAAAAGCTTTTTCATAAACGAGCTTCCCATCCTTTGCCACCAGCACCACGCATCCCGGTGTCGCCTGTTTTTCGATAGCCTCTTTGCAAATGGCGTCTATCGTATCCAGCTTGCGGACGTTCAGTCCCAATGTCATGGGGTCGGCGGCCGGCAGCACACGGTTGGCGGGAAGGATACCCGCACCCGCCTTATAATCCTCACAGACGGATACAGGCAGCTGTCCTTTTGCCGTAAATTTACCGGCCAGCCAGTCAGCGGCAACACCTTGCGTGATCTCATCATCCTCATAACAGGCCATTAGATTCCGGGCATCGCAATCATTCTTTAATGCATAAGGGTTTCCAAATGCAAACAGAAAAACCTTATTCTTCTCCTGGAGCTGTCGCAACAACCAGGCAGCAGACCCGCTGATAGCGAAATTACGTGCCGGAAAGCGGGCATAGTTATGCAGCCCGATCACCACCGCATCATAACGATCGCTCAGCAGCTGAAGCGCCGCAGCCGCCTTAATGCTGTCAAGGGAATAATCAAAGAAATAAACATGCGCATTGTAATCCGCCCGCATGCGCCGGCTGAACTCATTATCACCCGTCAGCCCCATGCCGATGTAAGCGATCCTTTTCTTTTGCGCTCCTAACGGGAACACCATGGCATCCTCATTCCGCAGCAGTGTAAACGCATTCTCCGCCACCTGCCGCCGCATATTTTTTACCCCTTCATTCAGGTCTTCCGTGAGATGCGCCGTATCCACAGGCTTGCGATCGGCCAGCCCATAGTAATATTTGGCGTACAACACCCGCTTGACCCGCGTATCGATGTCCTTCCATTGCAGTCTTTTGCCCGCCAGCGCCTCGTTGATCTTTGTCACGCTGGCGGCTACATCGCCTGGCAGACATAACATATCGTTACCGGCGATAAGAGACTGTACGGAAGCATCTCCATCCGGATAATATTTCGCCACCCCTTTCATTTCCAGGGCATCTGTAAAGCTTAGCCCGCCATAATGCAGCTTTTTACGCAGCAGCTTCGTAACAGCTTTATTCGAAAGGGAAGTAGCCTGGTTAGGCGTATTGTCGATGGCGGGGATATAAAGATGGGCGATCATGACACTGCCGACACCCGCCCTGAAAAGCTCCCTGAAGGGATAGAGCTCCAATGAATCCAGTTCCGGCCTGCTCTTAGTGATAACAGGCAGATCCAGATGCGAATCCACCGCTACGTCACCATGTCCGGGAAAATGCTTGGCGCAGGCCATCACACCTTCATCCTGCAACCCTTTCATATACTGTACACCATACTGCGCCACTTTCAGCTTATCCTCGCCAAAACTGCGGTCGTTGATCACCGGATTATCCGGATTGTTGTTGATATCCACCACAGGCGCATAATCCACCTGTATACCTATGCGGCGGCATTGTGCCCCTACCAGCCTGCCATATTGATACACCAGCGAAGGATCACCGGTAGCGCCCAGCATCATCTGCCGCGGCAGCCCCATCACGCTGTCCATCCGCATACCAAGGCCATTCTCCGCATCTATACAGAAAAGGATCGGGGTCCTGGCGATATCCTGGAAATAATTGACCCTGGCGGCCTGCGCCTGCGGTCCTCCCTGAAAAAGACAGATACCGCCTACGTTATACTTTCTGACAGCAGCCTCCACCACACTGTCATAAAAGACGGGCCCGTGCGTCACGGGGTCGATGGCGGACATCCGTATCACCATCAGCTGGGCGATCTTTTCGTCGGGCGATAAAGTCCTGAACACGCTGTCTACCCATTTTTTCGCAGCTTCCTGCGATATAGACTGGCTGAATACTGCAATGCTGGCCAGCAGCATCGAAAATGTCATTACGTGCTTTCTCATACCTGATAGATATTGCGCGCCTCCGGTTCGTTTGGACCGGTGTTACACCACCTTGCGATTATTCTGTAAATTGCAGCAAATTAAGGTAGAATTGCCAGACATCATTCATTTATTGCCCGACAACATCGCCAACCAGATCGCCGCCGGCGAAGTGATCCAGCGTCCCGCCAGCGCAGTGAAAGAGCTATTGGAGAATGCCGTCGATGCCGAAGCCACCGATGTAAAGCTCATTATCCAGGATGCAGGCAAGTCCCTCGTACAAGTGGTGGACAACGGGAAAGGAATGAGCGAGACGGACGCCAGAATGGCTTTCGAACGGCATGCTACCTCGAAGATCAGCAACATCGATGACCTCTTTCACATCCGTACCATGGGCTTTAGAGGCGAGGCCCTGGCCTCCATCGCAGCTGTAGCGCAGGTGGAGCTGAAGACGAAAAGGGAAGAAGACGAGACGGGCACCTGTCTGGAGATCGAGAACAGCAAGGTTATCCGTCAGGAACCTGTTGCCTGTCCCCGCGGCAGTAACATCGCCATGAAGAACCTTTTTTTCAATGTCCCCGCCCGCCGGAATTTCCTGAAGAGCAATGCAGCCGAGATGCGGCACATCGTGGATGAATTCACCCGGGTGGCGCTGGCCTTTCCTTCCATCTTCTTTTCCCTCAGCAACAACGGGCAGCAGCTGATGCACCTGGAAAAAGGCAGCCTGAAGCAACGTATCGTGCAAATACTGGGCAATACACATACTGCCAAACTGGTATCAGTACAGGAAAATACGGACTATCTCAACATCTATGGATTTGTCGGCAAGCCCGATACAGCACGCAAGACAAGAGGAGATCAGTATCTTTTTGTCAACCAACGTTTTATCCGCAGCGCATACCTGAACCATGCCATCATGAATGCCTATCAGGATATGATCGCCCAGGACAGCTTTCCCCTGTATGTGCTCTTTATCGACCTGGACCCGGCACAGGTGGACATCAACGTGCATCCCACCAAACAGGAGATAAAATTCGAGGATGAAAAGATAGTCTATGCTTTTGTTCAGGCTGCCGTAAAGCACGCCCTTGCACAGTTTAGCGTTACACCTACCCTCGATTTTGACCTGGATCCTTCTATTCAGCGGCTGGATGCCATCAGCAAGCCCGTCAGCGAAGAGAAAAAAGCCTCTGTCGCCTCCTCTTCCCTGTATCAGACCTTTACGCAAAAGAACCAGGCCCATTTTATCGAGCCCACAAAAAAGAGCGAATTAAAGCACTGGAAGGATTTTTACGAAAAACCCTCCTCGACATCCATCCCCGGTCTTGCGGAAGCTTCTGCCATCCATAAGGTTCCTGCCCCCGCTGAAACCCCTTCTTTTCCCGGCATGCCACGACCCGGTAACAAGATCCAGCCTGTTGAAGGAGCGCCGCTGCAACAGCTGCTCAACACTTATATCGTTGCGGCTACCAACAGAGGTTTCGTCCTGGTACATCAGCAGTCGGCGCATGAACGGGTGTTGTACGACCGCTACGCCACGGCAGCTTCCGGCAAAGGCATTCCCAGTCAAAAAAGCCTGTTCCCCGTGACGCTGCAGCTATCCCCGGCCGATGCCATCCTCCTCCATGAACTGGCGCCGGATCTACAGCTATTAGGCTACCAGGTGGAACCCTTTGGAAAAGACAGCCTGATCGTGCAGGGCACCCCCGCAGATACAGGACAGGGTAACGAAAAAGCGATCCTGGAAAACCTGCTGGAGCAATTCAAGCATTTCACCAGCGATATGAAATTCTCCCGGCGGGAAAAGCTGATACGCAGCATGGCCAGGCAGCAAGCCGTCAGGGCCGGTCATCCGCTGGAAGAATCCGAAATGAGGACACTTGTGGAAGGACTGTTCGCCACCCAGCAGCCCAATACCACCCCCGGAGGCGAGCCTACCTACATCGAATTCCGGAAGGAATATGTGGAAAAGCTGTTTGGTAAATGACCTAATATTTTTCCCGGATACCTTCCAGGAACTGCTCCATCTTCCTGCGCACAGCCGGATCGCTGTTATTGTTGATAAGAATGGAAAATATCAGCAGCCGGTCTTTTTTTGTCACCAGGTAACCGCTGAGCGCCACGACACCGGAAAGGCTCCCGGTCTTGGCATAAATATAGCCGCTGTCTTTTTTATAATAATTGGATAATGTGCCTGTTCCGCCGGTGGGAAGGATCCCTTTCAGCCTGGGCAGCCCGAATTCATCCTTCATCTTATTCAGCAGCCAGACAAAATCCCGGGGTGTGAAAAGATCATTCCGGCTAAGGCCGCTGCCATCCACCCAATAAGGCCGCTGCGGAAGATCCTTCAGATCGGCGTTCAGCAGGGTATCGATGATACGGGCATCACTCATCCGTCCTAACCTTTCATTACTCACCATCAACAGCGTCTGTTCGGCAAAAAAATTATCGCTGCGATACATCATCGGCCGGAAAAGGCTGTCGACGGGACGGCTGTGAATGACATGAACAGCAGTAGCCAGCGCCGGCAGCTGATGTCTGATATAGACGGCCCGGCCCACCGTATCCTTCAGCAGGATGGCCGCCGAGGCAATCCCATCGGTGATAAAGGGAACATCCTGCACTTTATATTTCTCCTTTCCCTCCGTGATCTCGAAAGCATTCTGGTGAAGGTCCCTCTCCACATAAGAAGATCTTTTCGTCGTGTCCGGGGAGAATCTTACGCCCCAGTTGATATCCGGTATAGAGTAGAAGGAGGAAGAGCTCGAATCCTGCACCCAGCGGATGACATTGCCATAAACAGGCAAAGCGCTTCTCTCCGGCATATAGTCGTCATTGTAATCATCCCAGGCCCAACCCCGTCCAAGGGCCTGCTCCTGCCAATTGGCATCCGTAAACCACAATGGCTTATGCGTTCTCTTTAAAAAGTCCATCACAGGCTGGCTGGAATAAGCGGGGTGTAGAAAGGAAGGATCTCCCGAAGGCGTCAGGAATAACGCCGTGTCCGTCTCCTTATAACGTAAGCCCACCAGTGAGTCGCCAAGATACTTCATGCCCGCGTACAGGGAAAAAAGCTTGGTGTTGCTGGCCGGTATAAAATATTTATTACTCTGCTGTTCGTAAAGATAGGTGGCTTTAGCCGGATCATACAGACAGATGCCTATCTGGGCGGATACCAATCGGGGCTGTGAAAACACTTTCCCCGCGGAAGACCCTATGGAATGGGCAGGAGAACAAGCCTGCATAGCAAGGGCTGCCAAAAGGATCAAAAGAAGATGCTTCATGCTTCAAACCTACCTAAAATCAGTCATAACGGCCTCATTAAATCTATATCCCACGCTGCGGACAGTCTCCAATGCCCCTTTATAAGATCCCATTTTTTTCCTCAGTCCTACCACCTGTACGTCGATGGCGCGTTTATCGGCAAAATAATTGGCCCCATTTATCTGCTCCATGATCTGGCTGCGGGAAAATACTTTGCCGGGCTGCCCTGACAACAGCTCAAGCAGTCTGAACTCAGCAATGGTAAGATCCAGCAACACCCCGTTAATATATGCCTTATACGCCGGCAGGTCGATGATGAGCCCTCCTCTTGTTATTACATCCTTCCTTTCATTACGCTGTCTTCCCAGGACCTTTTTTACACGTGTCAGCAGTTCGAGGATACGGAAGGGTTTGACGATATATTCTTCAGCGCCCAATTCCAGGGCGGAGACGATATCTATTTCGTCATTCCTGCCTGTGACCATCATGACAGGTATGGTCTGGGTAGCAGGGCTACGCTTCAGCTGCCTGCAAAGCTCCAGTCCATCCATATCGGGCAACACCCAATCGGTGATCACCAGGTCCGTATTTTCTCTGGTAATATATTGTAATGCATCCACAGGATTGAGGAAATCCTTTACCTCATAGTCCTCCCGGGTCAAGTTATAATGAAGTAGTTCCAGCACATCGACATGATCGTCGATGATGACCAGACGGTATTTGTTCATTGTCAGTGGAGATTGTCATCGCATATTAAGATGTTTACGTTAACAGAACTTTAGCAGAATATTAAATCTCAACTCAAAGCTCCGTGACAATGAAGCGCGATCGCATTGACATGCTCAACTTCTCTCCTGCGCCCTTAACCAACGTTCAGGGATCTCATTGCTGCTGGCAAGCAGATAGTCCTGGTAGGAGCAGGCAATGTATTTATTGTCGGGCAGCTGCATCCACCAGCGCTGGGTTTTTTTACTCTGTAAAAAGGTCGTCTCCACTTCCGCAAAAGCCGTCCGGTATTCCACAAAAAGATCTCTGTCCGTCAGGGCCGCTTCCCGGCGCCCCCGGCTCTTGCCGTCGATGAGGTACCAGAGCATATGGCTGATCTGACGGGCGGTCAATCCCTCCCGGTCCCTTTCAGGCATATAGCCATAGACCCCCACGGTATTGACATTATGGCTCAGGCCGGCGTAACGCATCAGGATACAGGCCTCCTCGCCACTGAAGCCATTCGGCGATACCCGGTTGGCCGGCGCGAACGCATTGGCGATAGCGGAGATGTCGAAAGTAAACAGGTGGGAGTTGCGGATGACGGGCTCCATTTCTTCAATATTGTCCTTCACGCTTCCCAGGCGGAAACAATCGAAACGCAGCTTATCCATGGTCTCCAGCATATGGGGATGCACATAATAGCTCTGAAAACCGATGTGATTGTAATGATGGATATAATTAGGCTCGCCGGTCAGCATTTCCATGAGGAAATTCTCGCTGCGATGCAGGGAATGTATATCCAGGTCGATCAGCGCATCGATACAGGTGGCCTCGATAATGTGCTTTTTATCCGCATAAGTATAATATTGCGAAAGGGTAAGGTCGTGAGACCCGCCCAGTATCAGAACCGTCTTCCCGACATCGGTAAGTTCCCTGATGACTGTTTTAAGAGCGGCATAGGTGTCGGCCAGGGTAGCGCCGGCACGGATATTTCCCACATCCGCCAGCCGGATGTCGGGATGCCAGTAATACAGCTGGTAAAATTCCGCCCGGATGGTGTCAGGCGCATGCGGACGGCGGCGGTCCCGGCCAATACCTCTCTCTTCATCACAACCGACGATCACCAGGCTGGCCTCTTCCAGCTCCGGGAAATATTCATCGTACACCTCGATGAGCTTACCGATCTGTCCATCCTTATATCCCTGATCCTGCGATAATTCTGAAAGATTTACCGGGTCCAGGAAATCGCTTATATGCAGGTTTGACGGCATGGATTCTCTCATTTGGGAGCAAACCTACGTATATTTGCGGCATGGAGCAATTGTTACAACAGATCGAGGCTTATCGACAGGAAATAACGTCCACTCAACCCGACGGAGCAGACGCCCTGGAAGCCTACAGGATCAAATTTCTCGGCACTAAAGGCATAGTAAAAAACTTATTTGCCGAAATGAAAAATGTCCCGGCCGACAGGAAAAAAGAATTCGGACAAGTGCTGAATGAATTCAAACAATTGGCCGAAGCCAGGTACGAGGAATGGAAAAGCCACACATCCGGTGCCGGGACTTCCGAAACACCTGGCATCGATCTTAGCCTGCCTGGAGATCCCCTGCCGCTGGGTACTCATCACCCCATTACGCTTGTGCGCAACCAGATCGTGCATATCTTCGGACGATTAGGCTTCTCCGTAGAGGAAGGGCCGGAGATCGAAGACGACTGGCACAACTTCACAGCGCTCAATCTCCCTGAGAACCATCCTGCCCGGGATATGCAGGATACTTTTTATATCCATCAACGACCAGACTGGCTGCTGCGTACCCATACCAGCAGTGTTCAGGCCCGGGTAATGGAAAGACAAAAACCTCCTATCCGCATTATCTGTCCCGGCCGGGTATACAGGAATGAGACCATCAGCGCCCGCGCTCATTGCTTTTTCCACCAGACGGAAGGACTATACGTGGATGAGAATGTATCTTTCGCCGATCTGAAGCAAACCCTTTATTTCTTCGTGCAGGAGATGTTTGGAAAAGACGTTAAAGTCCGATTCCGTCCATCTTACTTCCCCTTTACCGAACCCAGCGCGGAAATGGACATCAACTGCCGCATCTGCGGAGGCAGCGGATGTAATGTCTGTAAGCACACAGGCTGGGTAGAGATCCTGGGCAGCGGCATGGTGCATCCGAAAATGCTGGAGAACTTCGGCATCGATCCCAATAAATACACCGGCTTCGCCTTCGGTATGGGTATCGAGCGGATATGCCAGCTCAAATACAGGGTAAATGACCTGCGCCTGTATTCGCAGAATGACGTACGGTTCCTCAGACAATTCACCGGGGCTGTATAAAGCCATGTAAGGCACAAATACCTGTATATGATCCACACCATCTGTATTTGCGGAGCAGGCACCATGGGCAGCGGCATTGCCCAGGCAGCTGCCGCCGGCGGATTTTCCACAGTGCTCTTCGATGTCAATGCCGAAGTCCTGCAGAAAGGCAGCGCTTCCATTGAAAAGAACCTGAAGACCCTGAAAGAAAAAGGACGCCTCACTCCGGAAGAAGAACAGGCGATCTTTCAGCGTCTGACATTTACGGAAGACATAAAGGATTGCCATGCGGACCTTATCATCGAGGCAATCGTGGAAAAACAGGAAGCCAAGCTGGACCTTTTCAGCCGGCTGGCTGCATACAATGACGATCAGGCGATATTTACCTCCAATACATCTTCCCTGTCCATTACGGCTCTTTCAAAGCAGCTTCCTCATCCGGAGAAATTCGCCGGTCTGCATTTCTTCAACCCGGCCCCCCTCATGCGGCTGGTAGAAGTCGTACGCTCTCCTCATACAGACGACAGCACCATACAAACTCTTCTCAATATCGCTAAAAAGATGGGTAAGACCCCTGTCCTGTGTAAGGATGCTCCTGGATTCATCGTCAATCATGTCGCAAGACCTTATTACCTGGAAGCCCTGCGGCTGGTGGAAGAAGGAGCTGCCGGCTTCGATACCATCGACGATGTGATGGAAGCCTCAGGTTTTAAAATGGGCCCTTTCCGGCTGATGGATCTCATCGGCAATGACATAAACTATGCCGTGAGCTGCTCTGTCTATGAAGCAATGAATAAACCTGCCAGACTACAGCCTTCTCCCATCCAGGAAAAGAAAGTAAAGGATGGTGAACTGGGGCGGAAGACCGGAAAAGGATATTATACCTATCTTCACTGATCTATGGATCCCATTACGCTCAACTCTCCGGGCAGGGGAATGGTACTCGTCACAGGCGGCACCGGCTTTCTCGGAGCTTATATTCTCAGGGAATTGGTAGAAAAAGGTTATCCTGTCCGGGCCATCCGTCGCAGCGACAGGCAGCCCTTTTATATCGCTCCCTCCATCCTGGAAAAAGTAGAATGGGTGCCGGGCGATATCATGGATACTTCCAGTCTTGAAGAAGCCATGGAGGGAGTTGATGCGGTCATCCATGCCGCCGCAAAGGTCTCTTTTGCCGATAGTGATAAACATGAGCTTTTCGTCACCAACATCGAGGGAACGGCCAATGTCGTGAACATAGCCATCGAACAAGGTATACGACGCCTGGTACACGTTAGTTCCGTAGCTGCCCTTGGCCGTACAAGGAAGGAAGAAAAAGTGACGGAAGAAAAACAATGGGAAAGCAATAAAAACCAAACGACTTACGGGATCAGCAAATTCTACGGTGAACTGGAAGTCTGGCGGGGCATCGGTGAAGGCCTCCCGGCCGTCATTGTAAATCCCAGCACCATTCTTGGTTATGGAGACTGGAATACCTCCAGCTGTGCCATCTTTAAAAACATATACAGGGAATTTCCCTGGTACAGCAACGGCATCAATGGATTTGTGGACGTCATGGATGTAGCGGGTGCCATCGTAGCTTTGCTGGAAAGCGATATCACCGGACAACGTTATATCCTCAATGGCGAGAACTGGTCTTTCAGACAATTGTTCAATAGCATTGCCACGGCATTGGGAAAAAAACAACCTCACCGGGAGGCAACACCCTTTCTCGGCGGTATAGCCTGGCGCCTGGAAAAGATAAGATCATTGTTCTCCGGCCAACGTTCCCTGCTGACCAGGGAAAGCGCCCGTATAGCGCAAAGCAAGACCTTCTTTGACAACAGCAAGATACTGCGGCAGTTGCCGGATTTCCGCTTCACCCCTCTCGAAAAGACGATACAGGAAGCTTGCCGGGAATATCTTTCAAATTCCGCGTAAGCTCGCTATCTTGTGCAGGAAGAAAAACGATATCCATGAATATGCACTTCCTGAGGTCCATCCCTTTCAGCGTCCTTTTCTTTCTTTCGTTGTCACTCTATTCACAGGGAAAGACTTTCAGCATAGCCGGCAGGGTAATAGATGCGAAGTCCGGGCAGGCATTGGCCGGAGCCAGCGTATTTTGCCAGAACACAACGATAGGGACATTGTCAAAGAATGATGGCGCCTTCTCTATGCGGCTGGCCAATGGTGGATATGACCTTATCGTATCTTATACAGGCTATGAAACGCGCAATATTCGTATCAATAAGGATACAAAGGATAAAGACTCCCTCATCGTTGAAATGAAAGAGGAAGACAAGAGCCTGGGAGAAGCCGTAGTCACCGGCAGTGCGGAGGTAGAAGACGGCTGGAATAAATACGGACAGTTCTTCCTGGATAATTTCATCGGCACCACCCCCAATGCTTCCCAATGTACCCTGGAAAACAAGGATGTTCTGAAGTTCTATTTCTATAAGAAACGGAATAAGCTCCGGGTAAAGGCAAAAGACGCCCTCGTCATCACGAACAATGCCCTCGGCTATAAGATCAGGTTCCAGCTGGATTCCTTTGTATACGAATACAATACCAATATCAGCACCTATGCAGGCTATCCCCTCTTCGAAGAGCTGCAGGGGACGCCGGAACAACAGCAGACCTGGAAAAACAACAGGGACTATACCTATTCAGGCTCCCGTCTTCATTTTATCCGCAGCTGGTATGACAGCACACTGGCAGATGAAGGTTTTATCCTGGAAATGGCGGACAGCGCCAAAAAAGGTACGCTGACCACCCTCACGGACCCTTATGACGGGAAGATCTATTCGGTGGACAGCGGGGATGTGGTGATCAACCTGGCCGGCCGCCTCCGGGTAAGCTATACCAACCAGGTACCCAACAAGAAATACCTGCAGGAACATAATTTTCCGCTGAATACCAAAGTGGAGATCTCTGCCCTGGATATACTCAACGGTTTCGTCATTGAAGAAAACGGGTATTTCTACGATCAGACGGATGTGACCAATATTGGGTATTGGGCCTGGAAGAAACTGGCGGAGACGCTGCCGTATGATTATGTGCCGGAATGACCTGTGGTCAACCCTGCATCACCTTCTTCCATATCTCGGGAATACGCTTGATCCATACGATCTCCCTTCTCTTTATAGCAGCCTCTTCCGCGGGATAACCAAAATATACTTTGCCGGCCTCCAGCGAAGAAGGCACCCCGCTCTGCGCCAGCACCACGGTATTATCGCCGATGGCAAGCGTCTTGCTGACACCTACCTGACCCCAAAGCACGACTCCGTTGCCGATGTCCACAGCGCCGGCAATACCTACCTGACCGGCGAACAAACAGTTTTTACCGGTGACGGTATCGTGACCGATGTGTACGAGATTATCCATCTTCGTGCCGGCGCCAATACGCGTGTCATGGCTTACACCCCTGTCGATGGTACAGTTGGCGCCTATCTCCACCCCATCCTCCAGTACCACCCGGCCACAGCTTTCCATCTTCTTATACCATAGGTCCCTATCCTTTTTGGTGTTGTAGTAAAAGGCATCGCTCCCTATGACGGATCCTGCCTGTATGATCACGTTGTTGCCGATAACACAATGATCGAGAATAGTTACATGGGGATGAATAAAGCAATCGTCACCGATGACCACATGATGACCGATGAAGACGCCAGGCGAGATATACGTGTTTTTACCAATGACGGCCGAATCGCTGATCATCTTCACCGCCGGCTCAAAAGGACGGAAATGCCGTACGATCTTCAAATACGCTTCGAACGGCTGATCGACGACCAGCAGCGCTTTTCCGGCAGGCACTTGATCTACAGCTTTATTGATAATGATATAGCTGGCTTCGGAATTGATACACTTATCATAATATTTCGGATGATCGACAAACACAAGGTCGCCTTTCTCTACCTTATGGATCTCGTTAATACCAGTAGCCTGGCCGCTTTTATCACCTGTAAGCTGAGCTCCCAGGAAGTCAGCGATCCATTGAACAGAGACGGGAGAAGGAAATTTCATGATTGAAAAATTTGTGTGAAGTTATGCTGGAAAGCGTGCGAAGGTAGCATGGAAATGTTCCCTTTTCCACAGCCTAAAAAAAAATGTGAATAAAATTTATGGGAAAATTTTTTTAGATAGAGAAAATTATTTTTAATATTGTGTAGGGAAATTTATTTCCCGGTACTTACTAACCCATCCATATATTCAAAGTCCCGCCTTCTGGCGGGATTTTTGTTTGCAGAGATCCATTGATCCATCATTCATTTTTATTCAAATTTTTCACGCAGCGTGCCCCGGTATTTCATCGTATATAAGCCTTTCAACGTGCTGTCCCAATTCACTTCCCAGGAAAACAAGCCGACCCTGAAGGATTTCTTTTCTGTGCCTTCCGACGTGTATCCCGTTGGCCGCCTGGATTTCGACAGCGAAGGACTTTTACTGCTTACCAACGACAAGCAGTTGAATCACCGCCTGCTGGATCCAAAATTTGCGCATGAACGGGAGTATTGGGTGCAGGTAGAGGGACTCATCGATGAAGCCGCGTTACAACACCTGCGTTCGGGCGTCACCATCAACATCAATGGTAAACCCTATACCACCCGCCGCTGTAAGGTGGAGCGGTTTGCCGTCGACCCTGAGGTGCCGGTGAGGAATCCCCCCATCCGTTATCGTGCCCACATTCCTACCAGTTGGATAAAAATGATCTTACAGGAAGGAAAGAACCGGCAGGTGCGGAAAATGACGGCTGGGGCCGGTTTTCCCACATTGAGACTGATACGCCACCGCATCGTGAATATCAGCCTTGACGGTTTACAGCCCGGAGGGATGAGAGAAATCACTAACTTTCCATTATAAACAACATATTATGCTGAAATCAATGACCGGATTCGGACGCGCAGAACAGGCAGTAGGAGACAAAACTTTCCAGGTGGACATCAAATCCCTGAATGGTAAACAGTTTGAATTACAGTTAAAACTACCCGCCTTCCTAAAACCTTTCGAGTTCTCCATCCGCAAGCTGCTGTCCGAAAAATTAGGTCGGGGCTCGCTGGATTGTACCATTAGCCTAAAAGGGACAGGTAATGCCAAACCTGTCAGCATTAACACAGACCTCGCTAAAGCCTATTACAACGCTCTGGCGGATCTGTCCAGCGAGCTGAACCTGGATCCCTCGAATATCCTCAGCACCCTCGTCAAGCTGCCGGAAGTGATCACTCCCACCAGCGATACACTCACCGATGAAGAGTGGCAGGAATTTGAAAAAGTGATCCTCAGCGCTATCGAGGACCTAAATGCACACCGTCTCAACGAAGGGGCTTCCCTGGAAGAAGACCTCCTCTTACGCGTCGACAATATCCTTAAACACCAGGAAGAGGTCATCCGCCTGGAACCCCTGCGCCAGGTAAAGATCCGGGAAGGTCTTACCAAACTGCTGGAAGAACAGGTGGGCAAGGACAACTACGACGCCAACCGCCTGGAGCAGGAATTGATCTACTACATCGAAAAGATAGACGTCAGCGAAGAACAGGTACGATTAAAGAATCACTGCGATTATTTCAAGAATATCCTGCAGGAACCGGAAGAAAGCAAGGGTAAAAAGCTTTCCTTCATCTTACAGGAAATTGGCCGGGAGATCAATACTACAGGCAGTAAAGCTTACGACTCCACCATCCAGAAATGTGTGGTCCTGATGAAAGACGAACTGGAAAAAGCAAAGGAACAGGTACTTAACGTCCTCTAAGGGACGTTATAGCCCTGAACATTTTTTGTACTTTTACATAAATCGAATTTCATTGAAAAAGCCCTTTCTGTTTTTCCTGACCGTCTGCTGTCTTCAATGGACCGCCTGCTCTCTTCCTTCCGGTTTTTTTGAAAAGGACGTGGTCATCCCCGGTCAAAAGTGGGCAAGCGGCTTCAAGCCCCGGATAGATTTTACTATTCAGCCCAAAGACACCGCCAATCAATACAATGTCTTCGTGGTATTGAGACATACCGATGCTTATGACTATAATAATATCTGGGTACGGGGTACGATCCGTAAGCCGGGTGATACCGTTGGCCAAAGTGCACGTTATGACCTCACTCTTGCCGACAACAATGGCTGGAAAGGCAGCGGCATGGACGATATTTACGAACACCGGGTCAGGATCCTGGACCTCGCAGGTTTTTCCAAACCCGGGACTTATTCCTTTACACTGGAACAAATCATGCGCGATGACCCCCTTCCCCATGTGCTGAATGTGGGGGTCCGCCTGGAAAAAGTGCAATGAACCTCTTTGGAAAAAAACGATTGGCCATCGCCATCACCGTCTATTGGGTATTGCTGGCCTATATCATCGCCGGCCTGGTCTGGTGGTTTATCGATTTGCAGAACCAGAACAGGCAGATGACCGATTATAAGCTCCAGGAACTAAAAAAAGACGACCCGGCCTATGAATCCCGGTTGAATGCCATCTACGCAGAGGCCGACCTGAAAACAGCCCAGCACATCGGTGAAGGCAGCACCTTCCTCCTTTTGATCCTCGTAGGAGCACTCTTCGTTTACAGGGAAGTAAGGAGACAGATACGATTGCAGCTGCAGCAGCAAAACTTCATGATGGCCGTCACTCACGAGCTGAAAACACCCATCGCCGTCACCAAGCTCAATCTGGAGACCCTCCAAAAACACCGGCTGGACGAACAACGACAGCAAAAGATCATCCAGTCCGCCCTGCAGGAAACCAACCGGCTGGATACATTGGCTAATAATATCCTCGTCGCCTCACAGCTGGAAGGAGGAGGATACACCCGTTCAAAGGAAATGCTGGACCTCTCCCCCCTGGCACAACGCATCGTCCAGGACCTCCGGCACCGTTATGCCGACAGAAAATGGGCGGATACCATCGAGCCCGACTGCCCCCTCCTTGGAGATCCCCTTCTCTTACAAATGCTGGTCAGTAACCTTGCGGAGAATGCCATCAAGTATTCTCCCAGGGAAAGCGTCATTAACGTTCTGCTACGGAAAGAGAAAGGCCATATCATCCTCCAGGTAAAAGATGAGGGAGCAGGTATACCGGACGAGGAAAAGAAAAAGATATTCAATAAGTTCTACCGGACCGGTCAGGAGAAAACCCGTAGTACCCAGGGCACAGGTCTGGGGCTTTACCTCTGTCGCAAGATCGCCATCGACCATAAAGCAACGATTAAAGTCACCGACAATTCCCCCGTTGGGAGTATTTTTACAGTAATCTTTAAGGCGCCAAAGCCATGAGCTCAAAAATTTCCATCCTGCTGGTAGAAGACGAGGACAATCTTCACGAAGCCCTAAAGCTTAATCTGGAGCTGGAAGGTTACGAGATCACTTCCGCATTCGATGGGACCCAGGCATTAAAAGCCATCCAATCGGAATATTTCGATCTCATCATCCTGGACGTTATGTTGCCCGGCATTGACGGCATCAGCGTTACAGAGACCATCCGTGTCCAGAACAACGACGTCCCCATCCTGATCCTCAGCGCCAGGAATGCCAGCGCCGACAGGGTTCTCGGCTTGAAAAAAGGCGCCGACGATTATCTTACCAAACCCTTTAACCTGGAAGAATTACTCCTGCGTATCAAAAAGCTGATCGAAAAGAATAAGAAGATGCAGGAAAAAGATTCCGCCGGCGACATCTATTCATTTGGGAAGAACACCATCGACTTCAAGGCCCAGGAGGCCGTCACCAAAAAAGGCGAACGCATCCAGTTGAGTAAGAAAGAAGCCATGCTGCTAAAGCTGCTGATAGAGAACAGGAATGAAGTGGTCACCCGCGAAAAGATCCTGCAGGCCGTATGGGGTTATAACGTCTACCCCACCACCCGCACCATCGACAATTTCGTACTTAACTTCCGGAAATATTTTGAAGATGACAGCCGCAACCCCAAATACTTCCATTCCGTGAGAGGAGTTGGATATAAATACACGGAATAGCTTAGGCCAGCCTGTTCATCACCGGCTCCGCCTGCCGCAGCAATTGCTGCATATTATACGTATCGTAAGCCGGTGTATACAGGTTCATCTCACATTCATTCAGGATGTTCTCCAAAGAAAGAATATGCTCTTTGTCCCAGCCTTTTAGTTCCAGCTGGCGGGCTATATTATGCTTGTTCAGTTCGCTGGCGGGAAGCTCCAGCTTTTTCGAAAGCGCCTTCCACACCGCCCGGTTCAACTCCCGGTAAAAACCTTTGTAATCTCCCTGCCCGAACAACTGACGGACCTCGAGTAACGGGTCTGCCACGGGTGTGACGGCCATTTGTGCTGAGGCTGCCATAGCCTGACGGGCCTTCTCTGCCAGCAGCTCTTCAGCTTCTTTCTTAGCCGTGACCTCTTTCTCCTGCTCCGTCCTCTTCAGACGCCTGTTTTGTCTCCACAGATAGATAGCCAGGAAGGAAAGGATCAGTACAGCGAATATCCATTCCAGGTGGTCCTGGATAAGCTTTTTCAGCTGGCTGCCCTTCTCTTCTTCTGGAGAAGAAGAAGGCCGGACAGGGGCAGACGCTTTTCTCTTCGAGGAAGCCATTACCTGGAAATCCAGCGGCTCGGTGCCTGCGGTCTTATATGATTGCGAAGCCGGATCGAAATAAGGGAAGTTGATAGCTGGGATGGTATAATGTCCCGGATCCCGGGGTACAAAGACAAAGTCAAAAGATTTCGAGCCGGTCATAGGGGCCACAGTCTTATTGATATCCTCTTTGGCGGTGGGGTCAAAAGCATCGACGCCGGAAGGCCAGGTTACCTGGGGGGCGTTGATCACCGGCAGATTGCCCTTTCCTCTGATCACCACATGCAGAGTGGCTTCATCCTGTGCCGATATGTTGCGGTTGGCCAGGGAAGCCTGGATGGAAAAGCTGCCTACAGCCCCATTGTAGTTCGCAGGCTTATTTTCTTCCGGCAACGGCTTGATGGTAATAGAAACGGGCTTTGTATCCAGGGTCACATTTTCATCTATCTCCGGTCCCAGATTATCGTCATCCGACATCTGGTCGAAAAAATCACGCAGCGGGTTGCCGCTGCTATGTCTTTCCTGCTGCTTTGTTCCCCTGACAAAATGAACGGTATTTTCCACCTCTACGGGGTCCAGGTCGACAGTGCCGGGCTGCAGCGGTATTAATTGCGTCTTGCGGATGGTATGTACCGTATAGGCTTTGCCGTTGAGCCGCTCGACAGTGGGCGCATCCGTATTAGGATCTACCATATCGTATACGCTGAACCCATTGAGGGACGGACGCTTTGTTACCCTGGATTCGGAGCTGAGGCGGGAATATAGTTTATAGGTGGCTACGATGGGCTCGCCCACATAACAGGACGTTTTATCCACCTGTACCTTGAGAAAAAGGTTCTTACGGATCTTATCTTTTGCATTTTCTCCCGGTTTAAGTACGATGTCCCGGTCCACATCCGAAGGGGCTGCTACAGGATCCGGGGGCCAGTTCATGGAAGGAAAAGGATTGACAGGACGGCTGTTACCACCCGCGCCGGATGAAGAAGAGCTTCCGCTCACCATGATAGTGATGGAATTGGATCGCATATGTTTACCGTCCACCGTGGCCGATGCCCCGCCAATGATAAATTTTCCTGTCTTAACAGGTTGTAAAACAAAAGAAAGGGATTTGTACTGGCTCATATTGCCATTGACGATGCTCATCCCGCTGGATTGGATAGGTCCCTGCACGACCTGGAAGCCCTGAAAATCAGGAGGTGTCATCTGGTCTATCTGGCGGGCGTTCTCGATGACGAACTCCACCTGCAAATAATCCCCTCTGCCGATGTCCTGGCTGCTGACAACGGTATTGAATTTCACCTGGCCGGACGCAAAGAGGCCAGTGAACAGAAAGACCAGGATCAGAGACGGGAAACGTACAAATTGACCGATAGCCGATGATTTTATTGATTTAACAGGGTCCATACCTCACTACTGTAAAAATACATTTTGATTGGCAGGCTTGGTTGCTCAGACAGGGTTAAATCTTTCCTAAATCCCGGACCGTCAGGTCCGGTAACCAATCACAAATCACCCAACTGTGGCCTCAAAACAATCTCCTCCACCGCCGCCTGCGGCGACAACTTACTGGCAGCGAACACCATTTCCGCAATATCACCCGCTTCCATTATCCGTAAAGGATCGACACCGCTGCCGGCCCAGGAATCCGTATATGCCGCCCCGGGATACAGGGCTGTCACCTTGATACCATGGGGTTTCAGCTCTTCCCGCAGATTTTTCGAAAAACCCGCCAGGGCAAATTTGCTGATGCTGTAAGACCCCCCATTGGGATATGCCTTCAGGGAGGCAATGGAACAGAGGTTGAAAATATGCCCTTTCTTTTGTGCCATCATGCCGGGCAGGAGTACGCGCGTAAGATGATAAGCACTGTAAAGATTGACCTCCATCATTTTTTCCAGCACACCATCCTCTTCGTTATAAACGCTGCCGGGAATGAACTGGCCCGCATTATTGACCAGGATGTCCACGGAAACCCCGAGACCCAATATCCAATTTCCGCATTGTATAGCCTGCTGTTTGTTGCCCAGATCAAAAGCATGCCGCCATATTTCAATGGATGAGTATTTTTCAGCCAGCTCATCCGCTGTTTGTTGCAGGACCTCCGCATTGCGGGAAATGAGACAAAGATTATAGCCGCCTCCGGCAAATTTCTCCGCGATGGCCTTACCCAATCCCCGGGAAGCGCCAGTGATGATACAATTCATAATTCGTACTTTTACACGACATGCAATATAAACACCTTTTTTTCGACCTGGACCATACCTTATGGGATTTCGAGGCCAATAGCCGGCAGACACTGGAAGAATTGTATCATTCGCTGGGCTTATCCGAAAGAGGAGTGAGCGATTTCGATCTTTTCCACCGGTGCTATATCGCGCATAATGACAAACTATGGGAACGTTACCGCAACGGTTATATCAAGGTGGATGAATTACGGTGGAAACGGATGTGGCTTACTCTCCTGGATTTCAAAATTGGCGACGAACCGCTGGCGCGGAAAATGGGCATCCTCTTCCTGGATGCGCTGCCCACCCGGAAGATACTGTTCCCTCACACACAGGAGATCCTGCAATACCTGAAAGACAAAGGATATACCCTCCATCTTATCACCAATGGCTTCGAGAAAACCCAGCAAAGCAAGCTGCAGCATGCCGGACTCGCCGGCTATTTTACGGAAGTGATCACATCGGAAGGCTCCAACAGTCTCAAGCCGCATAGGGAGATCTTCGAATATGCCTTACAGAAAGCCGGTGCGGAAAAGCCGGAGAGCATCATGCTGGGAGATAGCGTGGAAATAGATATTCAGGGTGCTATGAATGCAGGCATTGACCAGGTATATGTCAATCACCTGGATCAGGAGCCGGCTGTACGGCCAACCTATACTGTACGTTCTTTAAAGGAGCTGGAGCATATTTTTTAGCTCTTCTTACCGCACTCTTTGCCCGGACAGGTTTTGTGGGTCTTCTCCTTTTTCTTACCCTTCTCTTTCCCTTTGTCGCCGTAACGGACCGTAGGTCCGTTGTCCGAAGGAAAGACGTTAGATCCCGCAAAGGCAATACCGGAGAAAAGGAACGCAGCCGTAGTAAGTACTAAGATTCGTTTCATATCCGAATATAAGCAAATTCTTTCACAAACCCTCTACCATGTCGCCAGCACCGTCACCCCTCCCTGCACCGTCTGGTTGAGCTGTACATTCACTTTCGTCCCCACAGGCAGCAGTACATCCACCCTGGAGCCGAACTTGATAAAGCCATATTCCGCGCTTTGCTCCACTTTTTGACCTACGGACAGGTAATTTACAATACGTTTGGCCAGGGCGCCGGCTATCTGCTTGACCAATATCTCTCCACGTCCGTTGCGAAGCACCACACTGTGCCTTTCGTTCTCCGTGGAGGATTTTGGATGCCAGGCTACCAGGTATTTACCTTTATGGTATTGATCATATGTCACTTCCCCGTCTATGGGATTGCGGTTTTGATGGACATTGGCAGGACTCATAAAAATGGATACCTGCAGCCGGCGGTCCTTAAAAAATTCTTCGTCGACGATCTCTTCGATAACCACCACCTTGCCATCAGCAGGGCAGATGATCAGGTTTTCGCCTTTGGTGAGCTTCCGGTTCGGCACCCTGAAAAAAGAAATGAGGAACAGCAGCAGCGCCAGGGTGACGATAAAGATGATATAGCTGAGCCAGGGAACATGCGCGCTGATAAAATAAAAAGATAAGAGGTTGATCACTGCGAAAGTCAGTGCGCTGATGGTGATCGTCTGGTAGCCTTCTCGATGGATTGTCATTATATAAACTATTGAATATGTTGGGCCTTCGTCCGCAAAATTAAGAAATTGCCGGTTCATGCCAGCAACCACATGATATATAGCCACACAAAGGGAGTGGCTACCAGTAGGGAGTCGAACCGGTCCAGGAATCCTCCATGTCCGGGCATGATATGACCGCTGTCTTTTACGCCTGCCATGCGTTTTAGCTTGCTTTCCAGCAGATCGCCGGCTGTACCGGTGATGGCCGCGATAGCCGCTATGGCAGCCCACTGCAGGGTCCATCCCCAATCTGTATAACCGCCGTTGACGCTGCGGGTAAAGAAATAGCCGATAACCCCGATGACAATAACAGCCAGTATAATGCCTCCCAGTGTACCTTCCCAGGTTTTTTTGGGTGATATTTTGGAGAAAGGCGTCTTGCCGATCAGCGATCCGACAATATAGGCCATGGTGTCATTGATCCAGATAGAGCCGATGATGATCAGCACCAGCAGACTGCCCCAGAAACTGACGATATTGCCGTAGAACATGGTCCTTATATGCGTCAGCAACGCCAGGCTGAGGGAAATATAGACCAGGCCCGCCGCGGAATACAAAATATTCCTAACGTTGAGCACACGTGTGAAAATGATCTCTCCCAGCGGGAGCACGAACAGGAATACAAGTCCTGTCCACCATCCGATGACATGGAAAGAGACGTTGCCGATACGATAACCTTCATTGGTAAAATACCACATGAGACACCAGCCGGCGATCATAACGCCAAAACGGTGAAAGGGCGAGATCGTCGCATATTGCCCGTCGATACCGGCTATCAGCCGCTGGTATTCACTCCAGGCGCCGAAATGGATGATGGAGAACAGAATAAAAAAACTCCACTGGTTCCACAGCAATCCGGCAAGCATAACGATCACGAATACAGCAGCCGTTAGTGTCCGGGTCTTGAATATAGTAGGGTTCAATGCCATTGTCAGCTTTTAAAGAATTTCCGTCCGTCATGCGCAACCTTAATCCGCAAATCCATCGTACTCGTGCTGGCGACTCCCATATACCTCCGCATAACTGGTCGTACTGCGTCTGCGCAGTACTGACAGCAAACCTATGACAATTATCAAAGAGAGCAAGGCCCAATAAAAAGGAACAGACGGATCTTCTTCGACCATTTTGGGATAGTAAGATACGGCTATTACCTGAGCAGCATTGTTAAAGAAATGCCCCAGGATGGACACCCAGAGGCTGCCGCTGTACCAATAGGCGGCGCCCAGCAATATTCCCAGGAACATGCGCGGTAAAAAACCCTGGAACTGCATGTGGAAGGCAGAAAAGAAAGCTCCCGTGATGACGATGCCGGCCCATGGGTTTTTGCACAATTGGATCAGGATACGTTGCAAGGCTCCGCGAAAACAGGCTTCTTCAAGAATGGCCGGCAACAATGCAATGATCACCACATTGACAATGACATCCATGGCAGAGCCGGCCTTCAGAAAGGCGCTGATCTGTTTGCTGGCGCTCTTCTCCATATTGATCAGTTCCGGGGACAACGGTATTTTTTTGTTTATCTCTCCCAGCCAGCCTTCCAGGGGAAAAGACAATACAAGAAGAAGAACGCCCAGGACATAGAATACCAGAAGAGGGGCAGGCCGGAAACCAAGCAAAAGCAACAGCTTTTCCCTGCTCATCATACGGGCATACCCATAAGAGGGGATACCGAACAGGATAGCGCTGGAAATGACCTGTACCAGCTTGAATGTCCCCGTATACCGGGGATCTGACACATCCAGGTTACGTATATTATTGATCCCCACTTGTGATAACAGGATCGTCACTCCGACCAGCTGCGACAATATCCAGGCGCCGCCCAGCAGGGCGAGAAATATCCCCAGCTGGAACCAGGCAGTATGTTCCTTATTCATATAGTAAGATCCACTATAAGTGTGTAAATTTGCATCCTTCATGGCGATAAACATCGGCAATATACAACTTCCTGCATTTCCGCTCCTTCTGGCTCCTATGGAGGACGTGAGCGATCCACCCTTCCGTTATGTCTGCAAGCAGAATGGAGCCGATCTCATGTATAGTGAGTTCATATCCAGCGAGGGACTGATCCGGGACGCCATCAAAAGCCGGCAAAAGCTGGACTTTTTCGAATACGAGCGCCCTTTCGGTATCCAGATCTTCGGCGGGGATGAAGAGGCTATGGCCATGAGCGCCCGCATCGTAGATACCGTCCAGCCCGACCTGGTGGACATCAACTTCGGATGCCCCGTGAAAAAAGTGGTATGTAAGGGAGCGGGGGCAGCCGTACTGAAAGATGTGGAGGCCATGACCCGGCTGACGGAAGCCGTCGTAAAAGGCACAAAGCTGCCTGTAACGGTAAAAACCCGCTTAGGCTGGGACGATCAGTCAAAGAATATAGAAGAAGTAGCCGAACGTCTCCAGGATGTAGGGATCAAGGCCCTTACGATCCATGGCAGGACCCGCGCACAGCTGTATAAGGGCGAGGCCGACTGGACACTCATCGCCAGGGTAAAGGAGAACCCGCGTATTCATATCCCCATTTTTGGGAATGGGGACATCGACTCTCCTGAAAAAGCAAAAACTTACCGCAACCGTTATGGTATAGACGGCATCATGATCGGACGGGCCGCCATCGGCTACCCCTGGATATTCGATGAGATAAAGCATTATTTACAGACAGGCGCCCACCTGCCGCCCCCGACCATCGAACAGCGCGTCTCTGCCATCCGCGACCACCTCCTTCGCTCCGTCGAATGGAAAGGCCCCGTCGTAGGCATCCTGGAAATGCGCAGACATTACACCAATTATCTGAAAGGATTTCCCTACATCAAGGAATTCCGCAATCAGCTGGTGCAAAAAGCATCCGTAGCGGAGATCGAAGAGATACTCTTACAGGTACAGCAACGCTATACAGGCTTTATTCCGGAACGCATCGTCACCGGTTTTACAACGGGCCAGCTGGAAGATTGCGCCTACTGACATTTCATCTGAAAAAAAATCTGAACCATTTCAGCTTCCCTTTGTACGGCGGGTATTTAATGGATGGATCGATCCAAACAGGCGTTTGCATCACAGGCTTGGCATGCGTAAAGACCTGGAAGCTGTACTTTCCATGATAGGCGCCGGTGCCGCTGTTTCCTACTCCGCCAAACGGCAGATGATGATTGGCGAAATGCCATACGGTATTGTTGATACAACCTCCTCCGAAGGTAAATTGTTCCATCCAGGCCTGTTGCTTTCCTGCATCCCGCGTAAAAAGATAAAAGGCCAGCGGGTCGGGATGCTGCCGTACGATACCCAATGCCTCTTCCATATTCCTGTAGGTAAACACGGGAAGGATAGGCCCGAATATCTCTTCCTGCATCAGCGGACTTTCCGGTGAAACATCCTCCATCAACGTAGGCTCGATGAACATCCGCTGCCGGTCATGTCTTCCACCTGCAATGATCCTTCCCTGCGATAGATAGCTCACGAGTGTTTCGAATCTTTTTTCGTGAATGATCTTCGCATAGTCATAGCTCTCTTCCGGCTTTGCCCCATAAAAAGCAAGCAGCACCTCCTGTAAGCCGGTGAGCAGCCGTTGTCTGATGTCTTCATGCACAAGAAGATAATCGGGGGCAACGCAGGTCTGTCCTGCGTTGATGAACTTGCCGAGAACGATACGCCGTGCAGCGGTAGCTACATCGGCATCCTGCTCTACCACCACCGGACTCTTTCCTCCTAATTCCAGGGTCACAGGTACGAGATCTTTGGCGGCAAGCTGGTATATACGCCGCCCCACAGGTACACTGCCCGTGAAAAAGATATGGTCAAACCGGAAAGATTGTATCATGCCGGTCACCACGTCCGCCCCATCACCCTGTACAACCCTGACATATTCCGGTAGATAAAGGGCGGTAAGCATTTTTTCCAGCAGGGCCGATGTGGCAGGTGCATATTCCGATGGCTTTACTACAGCGCAATTACCACCTGCAATGGCCCCGATGAGGGGTATCAGGGCCAGCTGCACAGGATAGTTCCAGGGAGCTATGATCAGCACCACTCCCAGCGGATCGCGGTATATACGGGAAGAGGAAGGCAGATTCACCAGGTTGGTCCCTGCACGGTGCGGCCGCATCCATTTCCGGAGATTTTTCAACGTGTTGTTCAGCTCGGCCAGCACTAGTCCCGTCTCTGTGCCATAGGCTTCTTCACGGCTTTTTTTCAGGTCGGTATAGAGGGCTTCCGCAATGGCCGGCTCATGTCGCAACAAACTTTCCCTTAACAGCAATAGCTGCTGTCGCCGCACTTCATACGGCCTGGTAGCTCCCGACTGAAAATGGCGGCGTATGGCAGGCAAATCGATGGACATAAGATTAAACTGGTTTAATGCAGTAACAATTTCCTTAAAATTCGGGGGATTTACTTTTTATTTTTGTCGAAAACTATCTCCCTATTTTTGTATCCACTATGGATGATCAACATTTCATGCAGCAAGCCCTCAGAGAAGCCCGCAATGCATACGAGGAAGAAGAGATCCCCATCGGCGCCATCATTGTTCTGAACGACAAGATCATCGCCCGCGGACATAATCAGACGGAAAGACTGACGGATTGCACTGCTCACGCAGAGATCATCGCCCTCACCTCCGCCTTCAATTTTCTGGGCAGCAAATATCTTCCGGAAGCCTCCATCTATATCACTGTAGAACCCTGTCTCATGTGTGCCGGCGCCTTATACTGGAGTAAGATCGGCCGGGTAGTGTTCGGCGCCGACGATGAAAAGAACGGTTACCGCCGGGGCATCCTCAACAATACCCACATCCCCAACTGGCCCTTTCATCCAAAGACCACGCTTGTAAAGGGCATCCTCAAAGAAGAATGCGCTACGCTGATGCAGGACTTCTTTCGCGAACGCCGCCGGTAAATTAGAAAACTTTGAACACCTCCATGGTCCGGTTGTTGCATACATTTAGATCCGGTTCGTCTACGCGGCTGCCGGTTTGGCCGGGTGGTCATTTTCCTGTAAATTCGCTACCCCGTTAACACGTTAACATCTAAAAACATCGTTATGGCATTTACACTTCCTGCGTTGCCTTATGCATTTGATGCATTGGAACCGCATATCGACACTACCACCATGCAGATACATCATGGTAAACACCATCAGGCATACGTTGACAATCTGAATAAAGCCATCGCCGGCACTCCCAACGAAGGCAAATCCCTGGAAGAGCTGGTTGCCAGGGCAGGCAGCATCAGCCCTGTCGTCCGCAACAACGGCGGAGGACACTGGAATCACTCTTTCTTCTGGGAAAGCCTGACGCCCAAGGGGAACGGCGCTCCTGCCGCCAGGCTGGCGGATGACATCCATACTACTTTCGGCAGTTTTGATGCCTTTAAGGAAAAATTCAGCGCAGCGGGTATGGGTCGCTTTGGCAGCGGCTGGGCCTGGCTGATCGCAAAGGACGGCAAGCTGGAGATCAGCTCTACTCCCAACCAGGACAACCCACTGATGGATGTAGCCGAAGTAAAAGGAACACCACTGCTGGGCGTAGACGTGTGGGAACATGCCTACTACCTGAAATACCAAAACCGCCGTGCCGAATACCTGGGAGCTTTCTGGAACGTAGTTAATTGGGATAAAGTGGCAGAACGCTATGCTGCCGCCCTCGGTAAATAGATAACGTACTATCTATATTCTTTCGAAAATTTTCAGTTACTTGCAATCCCGACCAGTGGTCCACACCACGGTGTCGGGATTCATTTTGTAAAACTGTTATATGAAGAAGCTTTCCGCAGCAACCTTGTCACTCGTCACTCTCCTTTCCCTGGCAGCCTGTAAGGGACATCACAAGAAAGTCATCGTATATGCCGGCAGCGATATACAGGTGGATAACACCAAGACCAATATCACCGTTGGCGAAGGAGGTCCTCTTCATCAACAGGACCTGGACTTTACTGGCGGCGATCCCGTGACGCTAAATGTACAGACCCCTTCGGGGAAAGTAAGCGTGGAGGCTCCAGAGGATGGTCTGTATGTACTCAATCTGAAGGGCGATACCATCGTCGGAAGCTATCAGCGCACAGGGACGGAAGCCGGTGATCCCCGCATCACCCAGGATATGCTGAAACAAAAGTATGACAGCGTTCAGAAGCTTGTCCGGGGAGAAAATGTCAGTGCCGCCAACCGGAACTTCTTTATCCTGCCGAATCATATCCAGAAGATCAGCGTAAATGCCGAATCAAAAGTATTCGGACCGTATACTACCATTCCTTCAGCCTTTGATGCAGGTCAGGCTCCCGAGATCTATAAATTTTACAGCATTAAGGAACTACATGAAGTGCTCGGCAAGATGTCGATCATGATGGGAGGCCCCACACCAGCGCCGGCAACGGGAGATAAAAAGGCGGCGGAAAAGAAATAGCCAGGCAACCCTGGTCAGGGTACGGGATCGATCCCATGTCCCCCCCAGGGATGACAACGGACTATACGGCGAAGGCTCAGCCAGGTGCCTTTTAAAGGACCGTACTTTTTCAATGCTTCAATCGCGTATTGAGAACAGGTGGGTGTAAAACGGCATTTGGGCCCTAACAGGGGGGAAATGGTCCATTGATACAGTTTGATCAGGGCTACCAGGGGTGAGCTTAGTATACGCCATAAGGTCCTCATGATCCGATCTCCTTCATTATTTTTTCCAAAGCTACAGCTATCTTGCCGGAGACCAGCCTGTAATCCGGCAGTTCCTTTCCCGTATAAATAAAAAATAAAGACAATGACAGCTGTCTTTCCCTCAATAAAAGGGCAAGTGACTCTTTTTTAAGCCGGTAGGCCTCGCGTGTAAGCCGCTTGATCCGATTGCGGTCAACAGCCTTTTTAAAATTCCGCCGGCTGGCTCCTACGCCGGTCTGTAATGCCTGGCGCCCGTCCACAAGGGGTTGTATAAAAAAATACACCCTGAAAGGAAAAACATTCATGCTTTTCCCTTCGCGGAATACCCGCTCGATCTGCTTACGGCTCTTGAGCCGCTGATCCCTGCCAAATGTGAATCGGGGCATATTGTTTTCTTAAAGGGGGTTCCTCCAAACACAAAAAAGCGAATTAGCTCGCACTAATTCGCTGCAATATAAGCTCTATCGCCCGTGCGCTATTTCAGTTTAGACTCGTCGGAAACCGTTAGTTTCTTACGACCCTTTTTACGACGGCTGGCCAATACCTTACGGCCATTGGCAGTCTGCATACGCTTACGAAAACCATGAACGGTCTTGCGGCGACGTCTATGTGGTTGAAATGTACGTTTCATTCAATGATTTTTGTGGGCTCGCCAGCCCGCGTCAATAATATTTTTTCCATCATGACTACGGGTCACCATACCCGTCGCCGGTGAAAGGGAGGGCAAAATTAGGGAAAAAAAGGCTGCCGGCAAACAAAATGTCCGGTTCATCCTGAGAAAATCCAGCCTATTGATAGGTGACGGCAAAATGGCCGGCGGTTATGTTGCGTGGAGGCGTGGTCATACCCAGCGGATCTGTCGGATCGACGGCCGTGAAAGCAAAATTACCCCTGATGCGCCTGTTGGTGACATCATTTTCCAGGATGTCCAGGGTGTTTTTACTGGGATCTCCAAAAGAAGCCAGCCCGATATTCGGCCCGGGAATATAAGCCCCGAAATAAGTGAATTGTGTAAAATCCAGCGTATAATGTCCCGGCGTGATATTGGCTGGCATATTCAGTCCCAGGGATTGATTGCCGCCGAGGTCTGATCCGCTGATGATCAATTGATTGGAGAGAGCCATCGCACTAATGCTCTGAGCGGACCATTTACTCCCTTCAATAGTAGCATAGAGTGTATCATTCCCGCTCGCAGCTGGCAGGGTATCGACATAAGGGAGCTTTCGGAAAACTCCATTCGTCAATTTCTGCTGTTTGCCGTCAACATCCCGGTAGACATTAAAAGAAAAAGTTCCGGAGATGGTTCGACCGATGGGGTCAATCTCCGTCACCGTCACTGTTCCACCCGCCTGGGTGGTATCGCTGCCCTGGTTGGTGCTGTAGACAAAAATACCGGAAGAGTCGATGTACCCGAAGATGGCCGCCGATGTAGACGTCTGATTGAGGACATAGGGCCCCGGGATCGTATCGTTAAGCGTGATGCTCAATTGCCTGTGGTCCGCGCTGATGCCGGTGAGATTGATAAAACCACCCAGGATAGTGGCGCTTTGCAGGGTGTCGGCAGCAATCCATTGTGACCCATTGACATCCGCCATGAATGTGCCGTTAAGGCTCTCGGGTCTCTCTATGCTCGTCTCTTTCCGGCAGGAAAAAAGTGCGAGCATCGCCAGAAGAGATATGATATGAAAAAAACGCCGGTTCATTTTCAGACTTTAAGGTAACACTATATGCGTTGATTTTAAAGGTTTCCCATAAAATATGCTGGCGTGACTGTCAAAATCCTCTGCTGAGTCTGTCGTGAAACACCGGAGCTGCCCGTTTTTGCTGCACCGGCCTTCCATCTCAGGATGACGCTGCAAATAATCAGCCAGACTCGCAGCCACGATCTCTCCCTGTACGATCAGCTGACTGCCTTCCGGAAGGTAACGGATAATTTTATGCTGTAGCAGAGGATAATGGGTACAAGCCAGCAGCACGGCATCGATGTCGGGCGATTGGGACAACAGCTGATGCATGTATTCTTCGACAAAATAGTCAGCGCCGGGTTTATCGTGCTCATTATTTTCTACCAGGGGGACCCAGAGAGGACAGGCCTGCTGGAAAACAGTCACATCAGGGTAGAATTTATCGATCTCGATGGGATAGGACTGCGACAGCACTGTCCCGCGGGTAGCGAGGACCCCTACTTTCCCCGTTTTTGTATACTTTCCCACCACTTCCGTAGTAGGTCTTATCACACCCAGCACCCGGCGGTCTGGTGCGATCCTGGGAAGATCGTTCTGCTGGATAGTACGCAGGGCCTTTGCCGAGGCAGTGTTGCAAGCCAGTATTACCAGGGGACACCCCTGGCGGAAAAGCCATTGAACACATTCCAAAGTATAGTGGTACACCGTCTCAAAACTCCTCGTTCCATAGGGCGCCCGCGCATTATCTCCCAGGTAGGTATAATCATACTGCGGCAGCCTGGTCACCAGTTCCTTTAGAACGGTGAGTCCGCCATAACCGGAATCAAACACGCCGATAGGCTGGGATGAATGCATACTATAAACATAGAACGCCGGACCTGACGGCCCGGCGTTTTATTTATGTATTGAGACTTATTTCAAACCTAATTTCTTTTTTACCAGGGGCAGCAGGTCATCCGCAGGAGGAGAAGCCAGCAGCGCTTCCTTGGTCAGCACAAAAGCATATCCATTTTCTTTTGCTACGGCTTGTACTGTTTCAACAGCCTTCTTCTGGATAGGAGCGATGAGGTCCTGTTGTTTTTGCTGGTACAGCTGTTGAGCCTGCTGTTGCCATCCTTGCAGTTTGATCAGCATTTCACCCATGTTCTTCTTCTTCAGTTCCAGCTGAGCCTTTGTATATTTAGCAGTGTCTTTGGAGTTCAAAAGGCTGTCCTGCTCATAGTATTCTTTCTTCATGTCCTCAAAGTTCTGGCCCAACGCACTCTGGTAATCATTCAAGGCAGTGTCTGCCTTTTTGTATTCGGGCATTGCAGGGATCAGCTCGGAGAGGCTGATATAGCCGATCTTTGCCTGTGCTTTTGTCGAATTGCCCGCCATCACCAGGCCCATAACCACCACTACTACGGTAAGAATCTTTTTCATTTGTTCGTTGTTTGTTTTTTGGTGAACATGAAACATAATAGAGTTTCATGATCTTATTTGATTTTGCTGTTTTTTTAACGTTCCGTTAACGACGTAGCCCGCCCTGGACCTATCTATTTAACCCCCAAAGCCTTTATGATATCCTCGCTTTTGTCCAGCTTTGGGTCGGCAAATATAACAGTAATTCCTTCACTTTTATCCAAAATTAAATCGTACATCCGGTTGACAGCTATCTGTTGGATAGCGTTGTATACCTTGTCCTGTATGGGTTTGACCAGTTCCTGCCGCATTTTGAACAGGTCTCCCTCATATCCAAATCGCTTACGCTGCAGGTCCCGGACCTCTTTCTCTTTATTGAAGAGCTGATCTTCTCTTTTCTTTTTCAGTGTATCGCTCAGCATTACCTGCTCGGCGTCATAGTCCTTGTACATCTTATCCAGTGCTGCCTGCTTGTCATCGATCTCCTTCTGCCACTGCATGCTGATCTGGTCAAGCTTTTTCTGTGCATCCTTGTACTCCGGCATTTTATCCAGGATATACTTGGTGTCCACCACGATAACCCGTTGTGCTTGTCCCGCCAGCACAAAGCCCAGCAACAGACAAACTGATATTAATTTTTTCATGATCATAGGCAATTTAGAGTTCGAAATTTAGGATTAATCCGGCTCATATCCCAACATAAATGTAAACCGGGTAGCATCTTTCAAAGAGCCATTCTGGATACGATCCAGTCCTATCCCATAGTCAAAGCCCAGAAGACCAAACATGGGAAGGAAGAAGCGCATCCCGACACCCACGCTTCTGCGGAGGCGGAAGGGATTGTATTCGTTGTAGTTATACCATCCATTGGCTGCTTCGAAAAATGTCAGTCCATAGATGGTGCTGCTGGGATTGGTCGTAAAAGGATAGCGTAATTCCAGCGTGTACTTATTGAATATGGTAAAGAACTGGCTGGCCTGCTGCTGGTCGGGGTTATACTTTGGATCCGAATTCTCATATACCGGATACCCCCTTTGAGAGATGATGTCGTATCCCAGCAAACCGAAGTTATTGGTCAGACCTGCATCACCCACCTGGAATCGCTCGAAAGGAGAGAATCCAAGCCGGCTGTTGTAGCGTCCCATAAACCCGAATTTCGCGGATGCCTTCAACACGAACTGACGGCTCTTGTCGGCGCCCATGGCATTCCCGATGGGTAGATACCAGTCGCTGGTAAACCGCCATTTATGGTATTCAGGCAATTTATAGCTGTCATCCTGGGTAATACCTTTATCAAAGGCGGAATAAGGCGGCGTAAACTGTACGCTCAATATCTGGTTGGCTCCCCTGCGCGGATAGATGGGCTGATCCAGGTCATATCTGCTCAACGACAGCTTAAAGCTGAAGTTGGTGGAAAATCCATTGCGGAAAGCGGAGGTGAACAACGGATAGTTATTCAGATCATACTGCGTATAGTTCACGGCATAGGTCAGGGTAAAATAATCATCCGGCCAGTGCAGCTGCTTGCCCAGGGCGACGGAGATCCCAAAGTTCTTTAATGAGTTCGTATCGCTAAACGCATACGTATTCGTCCGGTAGTTATACCCACCTGTACGGAAGATGCTACGATACAGGCTGATCGTCAGCGAGTTCCTTTTCTTCCCGCCCAGCCACGGCTCGGTAAAGGAAAAGTTATAGGATTGATAGGCCTTACCGTTGGACTGGATACGCAGACTTAGTTTCTGACCGTCACCGCTCGGCAAAGGATCCCACGCGGACTTATGAAAGATGTTCTTGATAGAAAAGTTGTTGAAGGTGACCCCTACCGTACCCGTCAGACCGATGCCGCCTCCCCAGCCCGCGGATAACTCCAGCTGGTCGGCTGATTTTTCTTCTACGCCCCAGTTGATATCCACGGTGCCATCCTCCTGGTTGGGGTTAACGCCCGGATTGATCTTTTCCTGGTTGAAGAAACCCAGGTTGGCAATCTGCCGTTGTGAATGGATCAATTCCTGCCGGCTGAACTTATCGCCCGGTATGGTAAATAGTTCCCGGCGGATGACATATTCTTTTGTCTTCTCGTTACCGGTGATGGTAATATTCTTGATGGTAGCCTGGGGACCTTCCGTCATGCGGATCTCGAAATCGATGGTATCGTTATATACCGCCGTTTCCACCGGGTCGATGCGGAAGAAAAGGTAACCATCGTCCATATACAGACCACTGATGTCGCCCCCTTCCTGGGACATTTTTAGTTTCTTATTCAGGATATCCAGGTTATAAACATCCCCTTTATGGATGCCCAGCGCCAGGCTGAGGATAGAGTCGGAGTATTTGGTATTCCCTCTCCAGCTGATGTTCCCGAAATAGTACTTATGCCCTTCCTCCAGCTTGATGTCGACATTCATTTTCCCATTCTTTACGGGCGTTTTTGAGTCGAGGATAGCCGCATCACGATAACCCTGGGAATTATAATACTCGATTATCTTTTGTTTATCCGTCTCGAACTTGGAGGCATTGAACTTGGACGAGCTGAATAATTTGAAGCGGAACCACGGATCCAAAAATTCTTTTGTTCCTGTAAAAGACAAAAAACCCCATTTATCGAGGTATTCTTTAAAGGTCACCCGGGGGTTCGGACCAAAGGTCGTATCGATCGGTGGTGGGAAAAGAGTGAACCGCGTTTGCTCATGCGTATCCTTCATCTGCTTTTTCAACTTCGCCTCCGGGACGGCCTCGTTGCCGAAGAAATTGATCTCGCTGATGCGAACCTTAGGACCCTTTACGATGTTAAAGTTGAGTATTTCAGAGTTGGCTACGGAAGGATCTTTTTGTTCGGTAATGGTTATCTGCGCATCCTGGTAACCTTTCTCAGAATAGAACTTCTTGATAACCTGGATGGCTGAACGCTTCATGTTCTCCGTTACCACCCTGCCCTTTACCAGGGCGGTCTTTGTGGTAAGATCATCTCCATCTCCTTTTTTTACTCCTCTGAAATAAAAATTGGACAGGCGGGGACGCTCGGTCACATCGATCTCTATATAAATATTGTTCCCGGAGATCTTGGTATAGTTGATCTCGATATTGGAAAACAGGTTTTGCTTCCACAGGTTGGTGATAGCCTTGCTGAAATTGTCTCCTCCGGGAATGGTCACTTTATCGCCTACCGTAAGCCCTGAAATAGAAGTAAGAAGAGATTCATCGAGGTATTTGGTGCCGGAGATCTTGATGCCGGCAATAATATATTCGCGGGGTGGATTTTTAGGATTGGTAAGGTTGAGCAATTCGGGATCGATGGAAACTGGATGCGTTGTGTCGGTCACCTGGGCTTTTGCAGCAGTAAGATTCAGTAAGCAGTAAGATATTAGTAAAAAAACACAAATCAATGATCTTCGTTGCATCCAGTCGGTTTTTAGAGCGGCAAATTAAGGGGATTTATTAAAAGTCTTTGTTAAAAAGTAGTCTGGGAAGCAGACGGCTCCTGTTGAATTTGAGCACTTGTCTTCCCAAATCGTCTCTCTCTGCCCTGGAAGTCGAGGATGGCTTCATATAGGTTCTCTTTCCGGAAATCTGGCCAGCGGACACTGGTAAAATACAATTCAGCATAAGCGAGTTGATATAGCAAAAAGTTACTGATGCGGTATTCTCCACTGGTCCGGATCATCAGCTCCGGATCAGGAAAGTCCTTCGTGGACAGATATTGCTGCAGGGTGTCCTGGGTGATGGCAGCCGGATCGAGCTTGCCGGCCTTTACATCGAGGGCAAGGCTCTTGACGGCTTCGGTAAGCTCCCAGCGGGAGCTGTAGCTCAGCGCCATGATCAGGTTGAGACCCGTATTCTTTGCCGTTATCTCAAGGGCCTCTTTCAGCTCATTACGGGCATATTCCGGCAGCATGGTCATATCTCCGATGACATGCAGTCTTATATTATTTCTGCTCAGGGTCTCCGCCTCTTTGCGGATCGTCTCTACCAGCAGCTCCATCAGACCGGTGACCTCGTAAGCCGGACGATCCCAGTTCTCCGTGGAAAAAGCGTATAGGGTCAGATAGCCAATGCCCAGCTCCGCACAGCCCTCTACAATATCCCGCACGCTTTCCACGCCATGAAAATGACCAAATAGTCTGTCCTGGCCCTTTTCCTGGGCCCAGCGGCCATTCCCGTCCATAATGATGGCAATGTGACAGGGCAGCCTTTGCAGATCTATTTTTGCCTTTTCAGACTCCACATTAGATTTTTAAAGGCCTCAAAGATAGTGAATTCAAAATTACTACAGGCCGCCGGGGTTGGGGCACTTATAAGAAGTCAAATTAAAGGAAAGCATGATCTCCGCCAGCAGGTACCCGTCCTTCTGGTTGGCGTATCCCCGCTGCCGTCCCTTGATCCCGATGGAAGTACCCACTTCATTGCTGCGGTCCTGCATGGCATACCAGAGGGTAGGGGAGCCGTCAGGCAGATAATGTGGCTGAGCGTCAGGGGCATAGGTAGTGCTGACATCATCAATATAATCGGTAGTGGTAAAGCGGTAAACCACTTCAAAACCCAGGTTCATACTCCGGTTCAGATTGTACTTTACCCCTACTCCCAGCGGGAAACACACCGCCATGGTTCCATAGGGTTTCCGGTTAGGATAGGCTGCAGAGCCCTGCCCTTCCGTACCTAATTCACGCAAATACACCTTCTGTCCTTTATAATAAGCATAAGGATTGTAGTTGAATACGCCCGCACCAAGCGTGATATAGGGCGTATAGCGATTGTACAGGCTACCCGGTACGAACTTGAAGAAGTTAAAGTCGCCCTGCAGGGTCAGCTCCCAGATATTGGTATTGAAACTGAGGTTTCTGCGCTGCATAAACTCATTACTCTTATTGTATTTATCGGAATACCCCAGGAAAGCATAATGACCTGCCAGCCGGAGGGCCACATAATTGCCGAACTGCTTGCGGAAAAAAGCACCCATGGCTAAATTGGGCCGGTTAAACCGGGGATTGGGGTTCAGATCTCCAAAATAATGCGAAGCGCCGGCCGAAATGCCAAACTCTCCTTCCTGTACAATAGCCTCCTCCTGGGCATTTCCCCTTAGGCAGATCAGCAATAAAAATACGGTAAGACGCAGCAGTTGCTTCATATAATAATTATGTATTCAAACGAAATTTGCGTTTTTTTCGTTCCCCGGCGACCCGCCATTTAGCCCAAGGGTTTGTTAAAGTTACAGGTCATTTTGCAAAAACCAGGCCGCCCGGGTCAATTCCGGGTATCCAGACCCCAGGACAGCTTGCCACGAAGGGTTTGAAGGAAATTATTCTCATTCAGGCGTATCAGGCTAAGGGTAAAAGCTTCGCTTCGAACGGCCAGCTGGACTTGCTTGTCTACAATTTCCTTTCTCGAATCCAGGACACAGATAAAATTTTCCGCCCGGCCTTCCACTTCAAAGGAAATAATATTGTCATCCGGCACGACAATGGGACGGACATTCAGATTGTGGGGCGCCACCGGCGTGATGACAAAGCTGGCCGACTCCGGAAAGACGACAGGCCCCCCGCAGCTGAGGGAATAACCGGTGCTGCCGGTAGGGGTGGACACGATCAGACCATCCGCCCAGTACGTATTCAGGAATTCTCCATTGAGATACGTATGTATCTTGATCATGGGAGATGTATCCGTCTTATGGATGGCAAACTCATTTAAACCATAGGGTACCTCGCCGAACAACGGCTTATTGGCATCCAGATGGATCAGGCTGCGTTTGTCCACTACGAAAGTGCGGTTGACCAGGGCAGTGACAGCCGTCGTTAACTCCTCTTTCCCGATGCTGGCCAGAAAACCCAGTCTCCCGAAATTGATCCCAAGTACCGGTATGTTCTTATCCCTCACCAGCGACACAGTATCCAGCAGCGTCCCATCTCCCCCTAAACTGATGAGGAACTCGATAGAATCATCCAGATCATCGGAATCCCGGAAACTGGCTACATTGGAAGGAAGCATAAAAGCAGACCCGATCTTTTCCAGGAAGGGTTGGTGGATCACCGGCTGAAGATGCTGCCGTATCAGTTCGTCAAATAATCGCTGTACTCCACTCTGCTGTTCATAATCGACCACGCGGCTGTAAATAGCTACTTTCATTTCGAGTTAATGTCTTTTCAATGATGAAATGCAGTCGGCTTTGCCTCGTGCCATTTAAAAATCATTTCTGATATGTAAAAATAACCCGTTTTGCCCTAATTGATTGAAGCTATAATCCAGCCGGAAATTCAGGTCGTAGAAAGTAACGATATCCACACCAAAACCTGCCGTATATAACATGCGGTTGACCAACGAATTAGATTTAAAGTCCCGATTATAGGCATATCCGTAATCTGAAAAAGCCGTGGCATAAATACGAAAAGGTATCCTATCGTGACTGCGGACATGCATAAAGGGTATGTTGAAATTGAACAATTCCCGGAAAAGCGTATTACGCAATACCATGCCGGCCGTACCGTCGACTACATAGCGGTCCAACCCCCGCAAAAAGAAATCACCATACCCCAGCAGGGATTGATTGTAGAAAGGCTGGTTCAAAGGCCACTTCAGTACGTTGGTATTCTCAAAGCCGAACCAGAGTTTTCGTGCCAACGGCCAGCTGCGGGTCAGCTTGGTATAGAATTGCCAGAAATCCATATCTTTTGTGATGCCCCGTCGGGTGAGCCCCGCCTCGAAAATGATCCCATTCAGGGGATAGGCGACATAATCTACGTCTGTATAGCTGAACCGGTAGGCCAGCTCGGGGTAAACCACTTTTAGCTTGTTGTGATTGAAATAGTTTGGATTCGCCACCCCCATGGCGCTGTCGATCTTTACGCTTGTCATGTTAAATCCGACAAAATGCCGCACTTTCAGCCCAGGCCGGTAGAAATACCGGATCGATGCGGAGAATGTCTCGCTGAGATATTTTCCAGCATAGGGTATGGTATCCGAATTGATAAAGTTCTGCTGATTATGGAGGGTCAATGCGTCCACTTCCTTCATCTGCGCATAGGTAAAACCGCCGCCAAAACCATGTTTCAGGGTTTTGTCGGCATAAGGCTGGTTGTAATACAATTCAAACTGCCGGGCATAACCGGTGATCAGCCAGGCTGTCAACTGGTCGTTCCTGCCGGTGAAGTTAAAATGGGTGAACTTTGCCCCGTAGTTGACACGGTTGAGGTTATAATGACGGGCGGCCCAGGCCGAAAGATTCCGGTCCACCGGTCTGAAATAGGGTACGGGAAATATATACCACCGTTCTTTTACATCGATGGCCACATCTGCCTCATAGCCCCGGAACTCCCTGAGATAGATCACCACGTCGTTGAATAAATGGGTATTTATCAGCCGGTCATGCGCCGTTTGAAAAGCAACGACCAGATCATGCAGACTAACGGTATCGCCTGTTTTGAAGGACAATTCCCTTTCGATGATATAGTTCTTTGTCTTTTTGTTGCCGGAAATAAAGATCCGCCCCACTTTATAAGGCCGTGAAGTGTCGGAAGCGCCGAAAATGAACTGAGCAGAAGAATAAGAATAAAAGAGCAGAAAGGCAGGGATCATCCAAAAATATGTACGAACCTTCTTTGGGGTCATACTAAATATTCAGGTAATTCATCAGGTGGTCGTAATTGCTGCGCAATTCATTTTCGTACAGCTCCTCTCCAAAATAATACTTAACCTGGTATTCATACCGCTGAAACGTGGCGATAATATCGGAAATCTCAAGCTTATTGATCCGTAAGGTAATATAAAAACTCCCGGAAGAGGCATCCGGGTAGGTATTCAATTGAGTGATCTGGGCGTCATTCGTTTCCACCAGCTTGCTGATCTCGGAAAAAGAGAAGCTGACTTTTTCCATTTCCAGCACAATGATACCGCCGGTGTCGTTTACGCCGCTGGTGCGGCCCAGCTGTCTAAGCAGGTCCGTGGCAGTGATCGCTCCGATGTATTCCGCCTCGCCGGTGACGACGGGAACCACCGTCAGGGCGGATTCATTTACCATTTGCACTGCCTCAAAAAAGAAAGCATCGGCGTGAGCGGCTATCCTGGAAAAGCTTCCCTGTAACTGCGCTAAACGGATGGAATCGTCCTCTACATTCAAGAGAGCGTCCTCGCTCACCAGGCCGGCCAGTTTATCTTCCACGACAACAGGCAGGTGAGTGACGTGGAAATCCGCCATAAGGTCCAAAGCCTGGGACACCGGATCATTCAGGTGCAAGGATGGGATAGAGGCCGATATGATCTCTTTGTTTAACAACTGCGTTCCGCTTTTATAAATTAAAAGTAAGAAATCCCTCTATACTAAGACGTAATAAATCAGGCTACCGCTGCCGGTTCATTCAATTTTCTCAAAAATTTATGAAGTATCCCATTGAACTCCTCCGGTCTTTCCATCATAGGAGCATGGCCGCAAAGATCTATAAAATGCAGCTCACTGTTCGGCATCAGCCGATGGAACTCCTTGCCGACAAAAGGAGGGGTGATATTGTCATTGTTCCCCCAGACAAGCAGGGTCGGCTGTTTGATCTGGCTCACTTCTTCTCCCAGGTTATTCCGGATAGCACTTTTGGCCAGGGCGATGATCTTGATGGCCTTTAGCCGGACATTCACCGTCTCATACAGCTCATCCACCAGCTCCTTGGTGGCGACCTTTGGATCATAGAAGGTTAATTCGGTCTTTTTCCGGATGTATTCGTAGTCCCCTCTTTTAGGATAGGTATCCCCCATCCCGTTCTCAAAAAGACCGGAACTACCCGTCAGGATAAGGGATTTGATCCTTTCAGGGTGACGGAGAACATACATTAACGCCACATGTCCCCCCAGAGAATTCCCCAACAGGTTGATATCCTTATAATCACGGAGCTCTATGAACTTATGGACCCACTTCTCCAAACCTCCTACCGTAGTATGCAGGATATCCAGATCCAGTAAAGGCAGCAGCGGCACCACTACTTTATACTGACTACGGAAATATTCGATCTGACCGCTGAAATTGCTCAACGCGCCGAACAGACCGTGCAATAATAACAGCGGTTCGCCTTGCCCTTCCTCAATAAATCTGAACTTTTCTTCTTGTTTGATTTCGTATTCCATCAGCTATTAAATTCTATCCCGGTAATTATTCGTAAAAATAGCGATTTACCTCAAAAAAATACCTCCCCCCTTAAAATAGCTGCCCCCCCTGTAAGATGCAAATTTACAACAACTATAACCGATAATATTTTAAATAGTTTTAAAGCTTCCCCCTCCTCCCAGCCTGGGAAAATGCGCATAAAACGTCCATTAGTCTACCTCTGTTGTAGACTGCTATTCAACCGGCCGAAAAATTCCTCCAGCTGCGTGAACATGCCCTTAAAGAAGGGGATAAAACTGCCGAATCCATCGATCACCACCGGTCCCCAGGGCCGGATAAAAGGGTAAGTTATGGAAGAGGACAGGGTGCCGCCGGCTATCAGCCGGAGCTGCACGGCATAGAACAAGAGTACACTCAGGATGATCGTATAGGCTGCGGCGTAGAGCAGGATACCCCCCAGTTTGTTCAGCCAGCCCATCATCGTGAGCTCCACCGCTGCCTCCATCAACCGCCCCACCCATCTCACCAGCAGCACAGTCGCCAGGAAAACCAGTATAAACGCCAGTGCCGGCAGCCAGCGGCTCGAAAGGGAAGTATGCACCTTCAAATAGCCGGCCAGGGAGGCCGACAGCTTCATGGCAGCCGCCAGACCAAGGATAAAAGCCAGGGCTGCAACAACAGCAATGATCAACCCCTGCCGCAATCCTTTGAATACAGCCCATAACAAAAGGATCAGGAACAGGATATCGATCCACATATCACTTTGATAACAACTCTTTCACAGCGGCACTGATCGTCTTGCCGTCCGCCTGGCCTGCCAGCTGCTTGGTCGCTGCACCCATCACCTTGCCTATATCGGCAGGAGAGGAGGCGCCCGTCTCGGCAATGATCTTCGCTAAGGCCGCTTTCAGCTCTTCGGCGCTCAGCTGTTTAGGCAGGAATCGCTCGATAACGACTATCTCTTCCTGCTCTTTTTGAGCCAGATCAGTCCTTTGCTGCTGCTGGAAGATCTCCAGGGAATCCTTCCGCTGCTTGATCAGTTTCTGAAGGAGCTTGGTCTCATCTTCCTCTTTCAACTCTCCTCCTGCCCCTTCGGATGTTTTAGCAAGAATGATGGCAGCCTTGATGGCGCGCAGGCCACGTAAGGCCCCTTCATTTTTTGCCAGCATCGCTGTTTTCAGCTCTGCCATTACTTTTTGTTCTAAACTCATGCCAAAGAAATTTAAGCGGTTATTAGGCCTTATTGTTTTTTAATTGCTGCTCCCTGAATTTATTATAAAAATCCTTTGCAAACTGTTTCATGTCATTTGTCAGACCCTGGTCCTGTGTAGCCCGATGGTACGTCTCAGCCATGGTCATAAAGGTCTGATAAAAAAAATCCGCCATCTCGTCTACCATCATGTCATTGGTCCACAGATCGATGCGCAGGGCTGTCTTTTCAGCGCCATCCCAAAAGGCCAGCATCATCGCCTTTGCCTTACGGGCCGACTCCGCAGTCGTATCCGTGGCGCTCCAGCTGATCTGCTCAGGCACCCTGTTTGCATCCAGTATTACATCGATATTGATTGAAGATTTCCCCATAAAAAGAGTTTAGCAAGCCGCAAGTTACTGGTTTCTCCCGATTGCGTCCCAAATCGTGGTCACCGACCGTTGCAGGTGGAAATCTGCCGACCGGAGCATCCCCTTTTCGATCAGCCCGCGACGAAAAGCTTCATCCTTATAAAGTGATTTCAAACCGTCCGCCAGCGGCACCGGATCAACCGCAGGCACGCCGGTCTCTTCCCCAATGACAGGCACATGCGCCTTCCAGGCATTCAGCACATCCAGGCCAAGACTATCCCGCCTTGCCACACGCACGAGTGCATAAGCCCCTCCAATCACCTCTTCCATCCTAACCTCCGGACGCAAGATTACATCCTGACGATATTTGTAGGAATCGAGCTTCTCCACGACTCCAGAATGCCCTTTCCCCATCAGTATCAGCATCATATTCGACAGCTGCCGCTTTTTGAACAAAGAAAAAGCCTTCAGCAGACGGACCACCTCCGTCATACCCGCCCCTGTAATATCCGAAACAAAATACTCTTTTCCGCCTGTCACCCGCTCTTTGACCCTATCTCTTTCCTTCATAGCCAGAGGTGCCACACTCTCATCAGCCGCCAGCGGCACCGTTACCTCCTCCCCGGAAGACAGACGAAGCGAAGAACCGCCCCGCATCCAGCGGCATCGGGGAACAGAAGACCACACCTTTCGACCATCCGTCATCATAATAAGGTCCGCCTTATACTTCCGCGCAATCCGTGAAATGAGCCAAAAAGACCTTCGGGCCACTATCTTTTCTCCTGCCGGCAAAGGCAAATTCACCCCCTTCTCCTTCAGCAGGAACAGCCATTCCACCCCCCGGTAAACGCCAAGGCCCGTCGCACAGGAAAGGATAAACCGGGTCCTTTCGCTGTCAACTCCCTCATACTGAAGAGGTCTGCAATCTAAAAAAATGCGCATAGGCAAAGGTAAATGTTTCTGCCGGCGGTCGGACGTAGTCGGTTCATTCTGAAGGGTTAATAATGTGCATAAAAAAAATGCAAAATAATTTAACTGACTACCAACAGATTACAATTTACTCTATTAGCTAAAATGTGGTTTTTACGGTGCGTCCCGGTTCCAGAAAATTTCATTGGCCTCATTCTTGCACCCATCTGGTTAATAATTAATCCGATTCCTCACGAAAATCCGTGCTTATGAACCGTGTGTACACTCTGCGATTTACTGTCTGTATTTGCATGATAGTAAGTTTCCCCCATTTTCTTGCGGCGCAATGTACCTGCGCTAATGGATCCGCCGCCACTCCCATCGTCAATACGCTTACACTCAGCCCTACCAATCAATCCAGCGCCAGCCTTAGCTTTCCGAAAATGGACCCGAGCATCGGGGATCTGGCCTGTCTATCCCTGGCGTATAACCTCTCTGCAAGCACTGTTTCGGGCGCCCGCAACCTGGCCCCGTCCACAGCCCTGCTGCCGCCATCCAATCCACAATATAGCCCTACAGGTAAAACGGAATATTCTTTCGACCTGCTGACTTCCGCCAACATAAATGGCCCCGGCTTCTCCGTAGTCAAACCTTACCATACCTATTACGGACCCGACTCCCTGGGCGCTTACGGTCAGCCTGATGATACGATCACTTACGGACCGGACAACGTCATGAACGGGATCACCGGCACAAAGGGCTTTGGGGCCAATCCCGCTTATCTTGGTTCCGGCTCCATCTCCCTGTCCTATTCCATCAGCGGCGGATTGACTACCACGGAAGGGGGTCTGAACTACAGCCAAAAAGTGCAGACGACATACTGGGGCGATTTTACCCTCACCTACTACTGGTGCCCAGCTACGCCCCTGGCCATTTCCATAGAAAATTTTACAGCAACCCCCGAAGGCCATTCCATCCTTTTACAATGGCTGGCCAATATCAACCCAAACAACTCAAACTATGAAATCGAGGTCTCAACGGACGGGAAGAACTTCTCCCGCATTACAGAAATGGCAGCTGACCCTGATGCAACAGGTGCTGCAGCAAAATACCAGTATCAATACAACCCTGATCAGACTGATGTGGACAAACTCTATTTCAGGATCAGGGAAACAAGCGCTACAGGAAAAATAGGCTACTCACAGGTGCTTATCGTGGACAGGAGCGGACATCCCGTGACAGGGTTCATCAGCTACCAGGTTTATCCCAATCCCGTCACCAACAGCTTCTCATTCCGTTTTAATTCGGCGCAGAACGGCCGCTTCCGGCTGGAGCTGGTCAACACGGCAGGGCAGATAGTGCAACAAAAAACGGCCACGCTGGCCGGTATCACCGAAATAGGGATGGATCTCAATCCCCGGCCGGCAAAAGGTTTGTATTTCCTGCGCACCACGGATCTGACACATGATAAACATTATACAAGCAAGATCTATGTAAATTAACATCCTGTCTTAGACGTAAAGGCCCACCTTTGGTGGGCTTTTTTTATCGGAATCTGCCGTTTTTCCTGTAGTTTTGACAAAATCGAATACATGGAAGACATGGAATACAACACGACGCGAAATCACCTTATCATGCGTGAATACGGTCGTCATATCCAGAAGATGATCGAATACCTGGTGACCCTGGAGGATAAAGAAAAAAGACAACGCAATGCCCACGCTGTCATAGAACTGATGGGCTTCCTTAATCCGCACCTGAAAAATGTGGAAGATTTCCGGCATAAACTATGGGATCATCTGTTTCTGATATCGGATTTCAAACTGGAGGTTTCGTCTCCCTATCCCATCCCTACCCGGGAAACCTTGCGTGCCCGTCCCAAACCGTTGAAATATCCCAAACGTTATCCCAAGTTCTCTCACCTTGGAAAAAACCTGGAGATCGTCATCAATAAGGCCCTGGCCGAAGAAAATCCGGAAAAACGCAACGGCTTCGCCAATGCCGTCGCCTATTACATGAAGCTGGCGTATAACAACTGGCATAAGGAGACCGTCCATGACGACGCTATCCAAAGCGAACTCACCAACCTTACCAATGGCCAGTTGGAATTCACCAATACGCCTTATGTAAAAAGCTTCCGGCCTAATGAAGGCAGGGACAGGGATCGTCAGAACTTTTCCGATTACCGTGGCAAGCGCAATCAAAAATTCCAGCAGCGGAATAATAACAACCGTAATGACAGGAATAACGACCGCCCCGGAAAATTCAAAAAGAAAAGATACTGATATTTACTTACTTAAAGCCAAGCGGACCAATGGTCCGCTTGGCTTTTTCTATTCCAGACAAATGAATTCATTTGAAGTCATAGGGGGTAAAAAGCTCAAAGGGGAGATCGTTCCGCAGGGAGCCAAGAACGAGGCGCTGCAGATCATCAGCGCCATATTGCTCACTCCCGAGAAGGTAACGATCACCAATATTCCCGACATCCTGGACGTACGCCTGCTTATCGAGCTGCTGGAAGAAATGGGGGTAAAGGTCCAGCGGACAGCTGCCGACACCTGCATCTTCCAGGCGGATACCGTGAACATCGATTATCTCCGTAGTGATACGTATCGTCAGAAGAGCGGAAGGCTTCGCGGCTCGGTGATGATGGCCGGTCCCATGCTGGCCCGCTATAGAAAAGCATTTATCCCCAAACCCGGAGGGGATAAGATCGGACGACGTCGCCTGGACACCCATATCATCGGCTTTGAAAAGCTGGGCGCCCAATTCAATTATCATCCGGAAGAAGGTCTTTTCCATCTGGAAGCCCCCCATTTAAAAGGATGTTATCTGTTGCTGGATGAACCTTCGGTCACCGGTACAGCCAACATCATCATGGCGGCAGTCATGGCGGAAGGCACCACGACCATCTACAATGCCGCCTGTGAACCCTATATCCAGCAGCTGTGCAAAATGCTGACCCGCATGGGCGCAAAGATCAGGGGTATTGGAAGCAATCTCCTTCATATTGAAGGCGTCGGTTACCTGACCGGTACCGAACATCGCATGCTGCCGGATATGATCGAGATCGGCTCTTTTATAGGTCTGGCGGCCATGACCCAAAGCGAAATAACCATCCGGGATGTCAGCCTTGACAACCTGGGTGTCATCCCCGAAAAATTCAGACAACTTGGGATCCAAATGGAGTTCAGAGGGGATGACATTTATATTCCTGAACAGGATATTTACGAGATCCAAAGCTTTCTGGATGGCTCTGTATTGACCATCTACGATCACCCATGGCCGGGATTTACGCCTGACCTGCTCAGCATCGTGCTGGTCGTCGCCACCCAGGCAAGAGGTTCCGTGCTGATCCATCAGAAAATGTTTGAAAGCCGTCTTTTCTTCGTGGACAAGCTTATCGATATGGGAGCACAGATCATCCTTTGCGACCCTCACCGTGCGGCTGTGATCGGACAGGCCCGGGAGCAAAAACTGCGGGGCATCACCATGAGCAGTCCCGACATCCGGGCAGGGGTAGCCCTATTGATCGCCGCCCTCAGCGCCGAAGGCCGGAGCATTATCCAGAACATCGAACAGATAGACCGTGGCTATCAATATATAGATGAGCGGCTCCGCCGTCTGGGCGCCCAAATCAACAGGATATGAGTCAGGGGAAGATCATTATCATAACAGCTCCTTCCGGAGCAGGAAAAACATCCATTACCCGTTTTTTACTGGGAAAATATCCTCACGCCCTGGCCTTTTCCGTCTCGGCAGCCACCCGCAATCCCCGCGCCTATGAAAAGGACGGAGTGGATTATTATTTCCTTAGCCTGGAGGATTTTAAGCAAAAGATCCAGCAAAATGAATTTGCGGAATGGGAGATGGTATACGAAGGAAAATATTACGGCACCCTGAAAAAAGAGCTGCAGCGTATCTGGGACGCCGGTAAAACTCCTCTGCTGGACATAGAGGTCAAGGGCGCCATTCACATCCGGGAGCAATTTCCCCATTCCACCCTATCCCTGTTTATAGAACCCCCTTCCGTTGACGAATTGCAAAGACGCCTGGAAGGCAGAGGCACCGAAACCCCTGAAAGTCTGATGGCCAGGGTCAATAAAGCGGCTTACGAGATCTCCTTCAAGCACCATTTCGACCAGATCATTGTAAATGATCACCTTGAGAGGGCCTGCCAGGAAGCGGACGATGCAGTCAAATCCTTTTTAGGGCTATGATTTTCCGATTTTTACGATTAAATTAGTAGCCTCTATGATGATCAATACGAATACCCTTGTCTGGATTGTGATAGCCTGGCTGATGATCGGGTTCTTTTCCGGGATCGAAGTGGCTTTCGCCGGCGCCAATAAGCTGGCGATCGAGCTGAAAAAGAAACAGGGGCTAAGCAGCGGTATCATTCTCTCTCATTTCACGGATCATCCTGCTCTGTTCCTCGGCACCAGCCTGGTGGGATCTAATGTTTTCCTCGTCATCTTCGGCCTGATGGTGGGAGAGACCTTTTTACCTTTATGGAACCTCCTTATCACCAGGATACATATGCCCGGCAGTTATGTGAATGCCATACGCCTGTTTGTGGAAACACTGGTAGCTTCTCTATTCATCCTCCTGTTCGGCGAATTCATTCCCAGGGCCCTGTTCCGCAGCAAGGCGGATTCGATGCTGAGCTTTTTTGCCAGCACCATGGACTTCTTCAGCCGTTTTTTTTATCCCATCGCCAGCTTCTTTGTATCCATCGCGCAATGGGTCCTGAAATATGTCTTCAACGTACGGATGGATGAGCGTAAAGGCGTTTTTTCCAGCACAGACGTCGAACATTTTATGCAGCAGACAGGCGATGCGGAAGAAGATTCAAATAGCCTGAATAGAAATCTTTTCGAGGCGGCGTTACGATTACCGAAGGTAAAAGTGCGGGAATGCCTGGTGCCGAGAAAGGAGATCGACGGCATCGGCCTCAACTCGCCCATCGAAGAGGCCCGGAAGAAATTTGTCGAAACACGGTTAAGCAAGCTCGTTGTATACGACGAAAATCTCGATCATGTAGTAGGCTATATACATCAACTGGACCTGTTTAAAAAACCGCCATTTATCAAAAGCATTCTCCATCCTATTCCCGCTGTACCGGAAAGCATGAGCGCCACGGACCTGATCCATAAGTTCAGCCGCGAAAGAAAGAGCATTGCCTGGGTAGTGGATGAATTTGGCGGCACTGCCGGCATTGTCACCATGGAAGATCTCCTGGAAGAGATCTTCGGAGAGATAAAAGATGAATATGATACGGAAGAGTTCGAGGAAAGAAAACTCTCCGCTGATGAATTTATCTTCTCCGGCAGATTGGAATTGGATTACCTCAACGAAAAGTATGGGCTCGAGCTTCCGCAAAATGGCTCGGAAACACTCTCCGGCTATATCATCAACCAGCATGAAACCATCCCTCATCTGAAAGATCGTATCATCATCGGGGATTACGAATTCGAGATATTAAATGTCTCCGATACACGCATAGAAATGGTCCGTCTTAAAGTACTGAAATAATTGCGCTCAATTGGACTTCTATGGAAATTAGTCCAATTGAGCCAGATCTCTTATATCTGCCGATCTGGTTAACGTATGTTAAACCGTGGTTAACCAGGCCCGATTTCTTTTTCATCCTGTCCTTTTTAAGCAACTTTGTTCTCGTAAGGCTGCTGCCTGACAAACTCCTTAAAAAAGATATTGTTCCTCTTCACAGAGGGGAATTTTTTCATAGGTCAGTTAGGAGTAAACAATGCACTCTGTAATGGAGTGCTTGTTTTTTTTATATACCTGTGGCCGGGATCGGTATTTTCAAATTAACTTCGCGGTCGTCATTTGGGCTTCCGGCTGTTCGTAAAAGCTATAAATGACTGTGTTTAAGCACTTTAAAAATGGCTCTTAATCTATTTAACAGGGACCCGAACCAGGACGAAATGTCCTTTGTAGACCATCTGGAGGCGCTGCGCTGGCACATTGTCCGCTCAGCCCTGGCCATCGTCATAGTGGGCATTGTCATCTTTATCAAGATGAACTGGGTATTCACGAAGGTCATCATGGGACCGATACGCAATGATTTTGTCAGCTATGTAGGCCTGTGCAATTTGGGCAAGACCCTGCACCTGGGAGACGCCCTTTGCCTCCAATCCGTCAATGGCCTGAAGCTCCAGACCACCGAATTCGGTTCCCAGTTCATGACAAGCATCAACGTCGGCATCATCGGCGGCTTTATCGTGGCTTTCCCCTATGTATTCTGGGAATTATGGCGGTTTGTCAAACCCGCCCTTTCCCAAAAAGAATTAAAAAGCAGCAGGGGGGCGATTTTCTGGGTAAGCTTTTTCTTTATGCTGGGCGTCGCCTTTGGCTATTTCCTGCTGGCGCCTTTTACGTTCAGCTTCCTGTTCAACTATACCATCGGGGATCCAGGCGCCATTGTTACCCAGCCTACGCTGAGCGACTATATCGAGAACCTCATAGACATCATCATCGGGTCGGGTATTGCGTTCCAACTACCCCTGATCAGCTATGTGCTGACCAGCATCGGTCTGATAACACCCAGCTTTCTCCGGACTTACCGGAAATACGCCTATGTGGCGATCCTGTTTATTGCAGCCATCATCACTCCTTCCCCGGACTGGATGAGCCAGACCATCGTGGCGCTGCCGCTCATCCTGCTGTATGAATTGAGCATCCGCATCTCCAAGCGTGTCGTAAAACGCCAGGAACAGCGGGATAGAGAGGAATGGAGCTAATAATACCCCATAATAAAAAAAACCGCCGGTTGGCGGTTTTTTTTATTATGGCCTTTCGTCTCAGGAAACCGAATGCTTTTTAAAGATCTCAGTCTTCATTTCGACCCTTTCGATGTCGTTGCGATAGTCCTTGATCTTCTCGTCATTCTGGCTGGCCAGGATCGCTTTCTCAAAATAATAAACAGCCTTGCCATAATTCTTTCTCAGCTCTTCGGAAAGGGCATAACGGCCATAGACCCATGATTTATCGATCGTACGGATACGCAGACATTTTTCCAGGTGTTGCTCAAGCTCATCAAACCGCTCCATATCCATCAGCAGGGCTGCAACATGGAAATAGGAATGCGGATACAGGGGATCACACCGCATGGCGGTGAGAAAGTGGTTCTCCGCTTTGATATAATCATCGAATTGGGTCTTGTACAGCCATCCCATCGAATTATGGGCAGGCGCACTGTCCGGCTCTTCGTACAGTATGCTCTCGTATTTCTTAAACGCCTCGGCATAATGGTTATTCTTGATATCCGCCTCGGCCTCCAGATATAGTTCTTCTGAATTTGCGTTCATAAACTACAGTATTAATTTATTGTGCACCGCTTCCCCTCTTACCATCCCAGTATCCAGGCGAACATCAACGGGGCAACAATGGTGGCATCACTTTCAACGATAAATTTCGGTGTGTTGATATCCAGCTTACCCCAGGTGATCTTTTCGTTCGGCACTGCTCCGGAATAGGATCCATACGAGGTGGTGCTGTCGGATATCTGGCAGAAATAGCTCCAGAAAGGCACATCATGCCATTCCAGGTCCTGGTACATCATCGGTACCACGCAGATGGGAAAATCACCGGCAATACCTCCGCCTATCTGAAAGAATCCGACGCCTTTGCCCTCTGAGTTCTTACGGTACCAGTCGGCTAACCACACCATATATTCGATCCCGCTACGCACCGTAGAAGCTTTCAGCTCTCCCTTTATGACATAGCTGGCGAATATATTGCCTGTGGTGCTATCTTCCCAGCCAGGTACCACAATGGGGATATTTTTCTTCGCCGCAGCGACGATCCAGCTGTCTTTCGGGTCTATCTCATAATACTGCTCCAGTTCCCCGCTGAGTACCACTTTATAAAGGAATTCATGCGGGAAATAGCGCTCACCCCTGGATTCAGCCTCTCTCCATGCTTTTACCAGGTGTTTCTGCAGGCGACGGAAAGCTTCTTCCTCGGGTATACAGGTATCTGTCACCCGGTTGTAATGGTTTTCCAGCAAGTTCCATTCCTCCTGGGGAGTGAGGTCCCGGTAATTGGGTACTCTTTTGTAATGGCTGTGGGCCACCAGGTTCATGACATCCTCTTCGAGATTGGCTCCTGTGCAGCTGATTATCTGCACTTTATCCTGGCGGATCATTTCGGCAAGAGAAATACCCAGCTCCGCCGTACTCATGGCGCCGGCCAGGGTCACCATCATCTTACCTCCTTCCAGCAAATGCGTTTCATACCCTTTGGCGGCATCCACCAATGCTGCTGCATTAAAATGCCGGTAATGATGCTGAATGAATTGCGAGATAGGACCTTTGTTCATGATTTTCGTCTGATTTTTTAATATTGAAAATGGGGATTGATCCCGTTTCATCAAGAGGGCAAAAGTAGCGTTTTTTTATCAGACGACAGGCCCGGTCAATTCACTTTATACAAGGTGGCAAGATCCTTTAATTCAATGACATTGCCGGTATTGGTCTTCTCGAAGATCCGGTTCTTCACCGTAGAGATCGTATTCCATTTCAGGTTCAGCGCGCTCGCGATCTCATTGGTGCCGGTGCCCTTCAGCATATAGTGCAATATCTCCAGCTCCCGGGGGGTAAAGTCGGAGAAAGGATTATCCAGGTCCGGTAACTCACTATGATCCGGGGTCGGAGGCTCATTTTGCAGAAACCGCCGGAGCAGCTTGATGGTCTCATCCTCATGGATCGTTTTACTGACGTAATGATGGATACCATACTGCCGCAGCGCCTTTGCATAAATGCCGGCGGGTTGCATGGAGAATATCATGATCCGCAGATCAGGGTACAGTTTCTGAATGGCGGGCAACACCTCCAGGCTACTGCCGTCGGAAAGGATAATATCCAGCACCAGGTGGGAATATGTTTTCTTGGACAGCTCTTTCATCAACTCGCTGCAGCTGGAAACCTCACCCATATCAGGATAACCAAAATATAATTCAAAAAGCAGCTTTAACCCTCTCCGGGTAATACTGTGGTCGTCTGCCAGCAATATATTTGGCTTTCCCATGTTAATTCAGATAAATGTGAGGATACCGGGTTGTCTCCCTGGTACTCCAATCTATATTTCCTTTCATCAGGTATTCAAGGGCATGGACATATTTATGCAGCATAAAGTTAGTTTCTTTATCATATATATACGCCTTTCCGGACAGATCGATAAATTCATGCACGGTATCATCATGCACGCGGACAGCAGCATCGATAGCCTTTTCCATGGTGAGGTTGTGTTTTCGCTTTAAAATGGTCACCAGGTTGAATTCAGCTCCATTGGACTGCGCTACCTCCTTGCTAAGGGAGAACAGATCATTGGCAAAACAAATGGCGTTTCGACAGATCTCCGTCAGTCTGGTCACCAGGTGTGTTTTGTATATTTCTTCGTTGAGATGGATCTTTCCTGTCACTTCCAGTGAATCCGTGGCCAGGTTCGCGGCCCCTAAGTATTGGCGTATATCCATATATTCATCCAGATCAGGCGTTTGGTTGGCTATGATGTGCTTGAATTGCCACATGCCGCCCGCGAACATATCTTTTATCCCCCGGATAAATTTATCCTGCCAGACCTTCCCCGATCGCAGGAGCATTCGGCGCCAGAAATCACTCAGGGCCGTAAGGATGGGACCGTCTTTTTTCAATGAACAATTCCTGTTGGTCAGCAGCACTTCTAAAAAATCGTTCTCAAACTGCCGGAAAGTTTCCTTGTCTTTTATAATGTCCTGCTCATCCAGCTGATCGTCTACAATAAACAATAATGTATTCAGGTCGCACCACGTGCAGAGATCTACATAATCCCCATAGGGATAACTCCGGGCGATCATGGAAGCAAACCTTTGCTGCTTATATAAATTCAGCATCTCATAGGAATTGATCAGTTTGAAATCCAGGAGCCATTGCTGGGTATGTGCTTCAATTTCATTTACAGCGGGATGGACGGCAGGCGAGAATGGGCAATACAGCCCCGGGATGGTGTACAGGTGCATAGTGATAAGGTTTGATTTGTAATCGAATTTAACACTTAAACAATTACTTACACCGCACATATAAGTTTTCGTATAGGATACCCTAAGAATTAACAAATAGCCGGTCCATCCGGGGGGTTACCCGTTCCACAGACGTTATCATTGGTATATAGACAGTAATGCTGGTACCTTCTCCTCTTTGGCTGCTGACCGTTATTTTCCCTTTCAGTGTTTCTACCAACTGCCTGGTAATATGAAGCCCTAATCCAACTCCTTCCCTGTTCTGATCACTGCTTTTTTCTGTCACGAACGGTTGCTCGAAAAGCCGCTCGATCTTTTCGCTGTTCATTCCTTCCCCGGCATCTTCCACATTGATCTTCCAGTAGCTGTTGTCTTTTTCGATCCGAACCCGGACATTGCTTTCCCGGCGGGTGAACTTTATTGCATTGCTGATGATATTGGTGGCGATCTGTGTGACCTTCAGCCGGTCACAATCCACAAACTCGGGAATATCCTCGGATACATTGAGGTCAATCCGCACCTGCTTTTCCGTCGCCGAATACTGGCCTATATCCACCAGGTTGCGGATCAACAGCCGGATATTGACGGGTTCCGGATATACCTGGTCATGGATACCGGACGAGTACTTCGAATATTCCAGGATATTATTCAACACCATCTTCAGGTTCTCACATGCCGACCGTAAGTTGTAGATGAGCTTTTTCCAGTCCTGCATTTTCTCTATACTTTCCATTTCGCTAAGTATCTGGATAATGACAAAGACCCCAAAAAAGGAGCCCCGGACCTCGTGGTAGGCATTGCTGATAAATACCGTTTTCATCCTGTTCTCTTTCTCCTCCTTCTCCAGATTGAGCTCTATCTGGCCCGAATAATCCTTCAACCTGTTCAGCAACCGGCTGTTATTCCTGGCATACAGGTAAAAAATAAGCACCACGAGAAAGATGATCACCGCATAAGCACCCCACCGCATAATATCCCTCACCGGATCTCCTATCTCGACGGGTTTTATGAACTCGAACTTAAAGTTCAGTTCCAGCAGGATCAGCACCACGATGGTTGTGGTGATACACAATATCCTTAAAGCTATCTTCTCGAAGATAAAGAGCACGCTGCCTATCAAAAAGACGATCATCAGCTGCGCTTCGATCGCCTTGCCAAGGATACTGCTGAAATAAAAAGTGGCGGCATTGAGAATAAGGTAAAAGCCTATATTGGCGACATTGTACATCCTGCGGTAATTCAGCCATATCAATGAGCCGACAAGAGCCGCTTCGAGATAACTTCCCAACAGGACGGCGAGCCTCCCGCTCAAAAAGTAAAAAACAAGGCCGATGCTGACATTGATCAGGGCGATCCAAAGACTCATAAGATTTACGCCGATACAAATACCCCGTTTGGAATCATGGTCGGCCAGTCCTTCAGATCCCGCATAAACGAGGGAGTTCCAGAGTTTTTTTAACTTGTTCATAGATTGGGCTTAAAGAGTGGACGGAGGGAGAGGATACACGAACAACGAACCCCCGGTTCGTTTGGTGTCAGGTGATAGTACCGTGAAAATAACACTTATTTCTTACAATAAGCTATCCCTATGGGAGTGAGAAGACTCTTTTTTGACATCCTCCGGTCTGACGACCTTTAATACTATCTGTTTACAAACCTCTAAGAAGAGGTCCTGAAAAACACTTACCTACCAATGTTTTATGCAAATAAAACGCCATACCTAGACATAATTCTACGGCGGAATCTGTAAGAAATTATACTTTACAGGTCTAAAGAATAAGGTTTAGGGTACAGGCCCTTGATAGAAGTAGCCAAATCCCCCTGGTATGTGGGGGATGAGAAGCCTTAGCCAACATTAGCATGTTGAGTTAAAAAATAGCATTAAAAAACCGCCTTATTCCTGAGGCGGTTTTATTTTGTCTCTTAGTAATCCATTCCTCCCATACCAGGAGCACCGCCGGAGTGAGCATTCCCATCTTCCTTCTTGGGCTTGTCGGCGATGACACACTCGGTGGTCAGCAGCATACCGGCAATCGAAGATGCATTCTCCAACGCGATACGGGTCACCTTCGTCGGGTCGATCACACCGGCCTTCAGTAAGTTCTCGTATACTTCCGTGCGGGCGTTGAAACCGAAATCGGCCTTGCCTTCCTTCACTTTCTGCACTACGATGCTGCCTTCGATACCGCTGTTGACCACG
>Ga0105240_10000799_pt1 | contig 56992 bp, 56 predicted proteins | sample KBSC54metaG_FD_80426 | JGI IMG/M metagenome (GOLD analysis project Ga0105240, IMG submission 80426) | Corn rhizosphere microbial communities from Kellogg Biological Station, Michigan, USA - KBS C5-4 metaG | ecosystem: Host-associated > Plants > Roots > Rhizosphere > Soil | place: Michigan, USA... | reverse complement strand
GTGTGGGAAGTGGATCAGGCCATCGACTGGGTCAATGAATTGGCCTTTGCGCAACCCTGGTTCATCGAGGAGCCGACCAGCCCGGATGATGTGGAGGGCCATCGCAAGATCCGCGCCGGCATCGGCGCGGTCAAGGTCGCCACCGGCGAGATGTGCCAGAACCGTGTGCTGTTCAAGCAATTCATCATGCGCGGCGCCATCGACGTGGTGCAGATCGATTCCTGCCGTCTCGGCGGCGTCAACGAAATCCTCGCGGTGCTGCTGATGGCGGCCAAGTACCAACTGCCGGTCTGCCCGCACGCCGGCGGCGTCGGCCTGTGCGAATACGTGCAGCATCTGTCGATGATCGACTACGTCTGCATTTCCGGCACCACCGAAGGACGCGTGACCGAGTATGTCGATCACCTGCACGAGCACTTTATCGATGCTTGCGTGGTCAAAGGAGCAGTCTACATGCCGCCGACCGCGCCGGGATTCTCGATCACGATGAAGCCGGAATCGCTGGAGCAATATCGCTTCCGCGGCTGATCAAGAAACAAGACAACAATAAAAACGCAACAAGCGTAACTATCGCAACACGGAGACAAACGTGGATTTACATCTCAAAGACAAAGTCGTGATCGTCACCGGCGGCGCGTCCGGCATCGGCGGCGCGATCTCGCTGCAACTCGCCGCTGAAGGCGCGATTCCGGTGATATTCGGCAAAAGCGAACCGAACGAAGCGTTCCAGGAAAAGTTGCTGAAACTGCAACCGCAGGCACGCTTCTTCCTGCTCGACCTGACCGATGAAGGGAAGTGTGAGCAAGCGGTGGCCGAGACTGTCCGCACATTCGGCCATCTCGACGGCCTGGTCAACAACGCCGGCATCAACGACAGCGTCGGCCTCGATGCCGGCCGCGCCGCGTTCATGCAATCGCTGGAAAAAAACCTGATCCACTACTACGTCATGGCGCATTACTGCATGCCGCACCTCAAGGCCACGCGCGGCGCCATCCTCAACGTCTCGTCCAAGACCGCCGTCACCGGTCAGGGCAACACCAGCGGCTATTGCGCCTCCAAGGGCGCGCAGCTGTCGCTCACGCGCGAATGGGCGGCGGCGCTGGCCAACGACGGCGTGCGCGTCAACGCCCTGATTCCGGCCGAAGTCATGACGCCGCTGTACGAAAGATGGATCTCCAGCTTCGACAATCCGGAGGAGAAGCTGGCCTCGATCGCGAGCAAGATTCCCTTCGGCAAGCGCTTCACGACCTCGGAAGAGATGGCCGACACGGCGGTCTTCCTGTTGTCGGATCGCGCGGCGCATACCACCGGGCAATGGGTATTTGTCGACGGCGGCTACACCCACCTCGACCGCGCACTGAGCTGAGGAGCGAGCCATGCGTTACTGCCTCGCCCTCGACCTGAAAGACGACGCGGCGCTGATCGCGCGCTACGAAGAACATCATCGCCGCATCTGGCCGGAAATCGCCGCGCACCTGCACGCGCACGGCGTGACCGGCATGGAAATCTACCGGCTTGGCACGCGCATGACGATGCTCATGGAGACCGACGACACCGTCTATGACGCGGCGGCAATGGCGCAGGCGATGCAGAACGATTCCAAGGTGCGGGAGTGGGAAGCGCTGATGTGGCAGTTCCAGGCGCCGACGCCGTGGACGCCGCAAGGAGAGAAATGGGTGCCGATGGCGAAGATATTCGACCTGACGGCGCAGTGAGGGTAACCCGCAAAGACGGAAAACCGACTTGCATCAAGAGGCAGGCATGCAACCAGAACAAACAGAGACCGCAAACGAATCGGGATACCTGATTTCGCTGCGCAACGTAACCAAACGCTTTCCCGGCGTGCTGGCGCTGGATAATTGCCAGCTCGACCTGCTGCCGGGCGAAGTGCACGCGCTCATGGGCGAAAACGGCGCCGGCAAATCGACGCTGATGAAGATCTTGTCCGGCGTCTATCAAAAGGATGAAGGCAGCATCTTCGTCGACGGCAAGGAGGTCGACATCGACGGCCCGCGCGCGGCGCAGGAGCTCGGCATCGGCATCATCCATCAGGAGCTCAACCTGATGAACCACCTGAGCGCCGCGCAAAACATCTTCATCGGCCGCGAGCCGCGCGGACGTTTCGGCATGTTCCTCGACGAAGAGGCGCTCAACCGCCAGACCGCCGAAATCTTCGGCCGCATGCGCCTGAAGCTCGACCCGCGCACCCAGGTCGGCGAGCTGACCGTGGCCAAGCAGCAGATGGTGGAAATCGCCAAGGCGCTCTCCTTCAACTCGCGCGTGCTGATCATGGACGAGCCGACCGCTGCGCTCAACAATGCCGAGATCGACGAACTGTTCCGCATCATCCGCGACCTGCAGGCGCAGGGCGTCGGCATCGTCTATATCTCGCACAAGATGGACGAGCTGCGCCGCATCTCCAATCGCGTCACCGTCATGCGCGACGGCAAATACATCGCTACCGTGCCCACCGAAGAGACGCCGATCGACACCATCATCAGCATGATGGTCGGCCGTCAGCTCGACGGTGCGCGTCCGGTCATCGCCAACGCCGGCGACAACAAGATCGTGCTGGAGGTCAAGGGTCTGTCGCGCGGCCACGCGATCCGCGACGTCAGCTTCCAGTTGCGCAAGGGCGAGATTCTCGGTTTTGCAGGACTGATGGGCGCCGGTCGCACCGAAGTCGCGCGCGCCATCTTCGGCGCCGATCCGCTCGACGCCGGCGAAATCTTCATCCATGGCGGCAAGGCCGTGATCAAGTCGCCGTCCGACGCCGTCGCCCACGGCATCGGCTACCTCTCGGAAGACCGCAAGCACTTCGGCCTGGCCACCGGGCTCGACGTCAAGGCCAACGTGGTCATGTCGAGCATGAACCGTTTCCTGAAGCAGGGTTTCTTCCTCGACCAGGCCGCGATCTGCAACACCGCGCAGGACTACGTGCGCCGGCTCGCCATCAAGACGCCGTCGATCGACCAGCCGGCGCGCCTGCTGTCCGGCGGCAACCAGCAAAAGATCGTGATCGCCAAGTGGCTGCTGCGCGACTGCGACATCCTGTTTTTCGACGAACCGACGCGCGGCATCGACATCGGCGCCAAGAGCGAAATCTACAAGCTGTTGAACGCCCTGGCCGAACAAGGCAAGGCCATCGTGATGATTTCGTCCGAGCTGCCGGAAGTCCTGCGCATGAGCCACCGTGTGCTGGTCATGTGCGAAGGCCGCATCACCGGCGAGCTCAGCGCGGCCGAAGCCTCGCAGGAAAAGATCATGCAACTGGCCACGCAGCGTCCCTCCGCCGTCGCTGCTGCCACCACCACACATTGAAGAGACGACCATGGCAACCACACCCAATCCTCAAGCGAACCTGACCATGACATCCACACCTGTTTCTGACGCCGGCGCCGGCAGCCTGCGCGCGCGCCTGTTCCACCCGTCGACGCGGCAAAAGCTGCTGGCCTTCGCCAGCTTGCTGGCGCTGATGGTGTTCTTCAGCGTCGCCAACGACAACTTCCTGCAAGTCGACAACCTCGTCAGCATCCTGCAATCGACCGCGGTCAACGGCGTGCTGGCGATCGCCTGCACTTTCGTCATCATCACCGCCGGCATCGACCTGTCGGTCGGCACCATGATGACGTTTTGCTCGGTCATGGCCGGCGTGTTCCTGACTTATTGGGGTTTGCCGATCTACTTCGGCATCTTCGCGGCGATCTTCTTCGGCGCACTGTGCGGGTGGACCTCAGGCATGCTGATCGCCAAGCTCAAGGTGCCGCCGTTCATCGCCACGCTGGGCATGATGATGTTGCTCAAGGGGCTGTCGCTGGTGATATCCGGCACCAAGCCGATCTACTTCAACGACACGCCGTCGTTCCCGCAGATCTCGCAAGAGTCGCTGATCGGCGACCTGATCCCGGCGCTGCCGATTCCCAACGCCGTGCTGATCCTGTTCCTCGTGGCCATCGCCGCCGGCGTCATTCTCAACAAGACCGTGTTCGGCCGCTACACCTTTGCGCTGGGCAGCAACGAAGAAGCGCTGCGCCTGTCCGGCGTCAAGGTGGATTTCTGGAAGGTCACCGTCTACACCGTCAGCGGCGCCATCTGCGGCATCGCCGGCCTGCTGATCGCCTCGCGCCTGAACTCCGCGCAACCGGCGCTGGGGCAGGGCTATGAGCTCGACGCCATCGCCGCCGTGGTGATCGGCGGCACTTCGCTGTCGGGCGGCACCGGCACCATCCTCGGCACCATCATCGGCGCCTTCATCATGAGCGTGCTGATCAACGGCCTGCGCATCATGTCGGTGGCGCAGGAATGGCAGACCGTGGTCACCGGCGTGATCATCATCCTGGCGGTGTACATGGACATCCTGCGTCGCCGTCGTCAATAAAAGTAAAACAAGAAAATCGCCTTACCCCCGCTGTTTTTACATTCATCAAGGAGACTTAAAAATGATAAAGAGAAGAGCCCTCAACATTGCCATCGGCCTCAGCTTCGCGTTCGGCGCAAGCGGTATTGCACAAGCACAGGAAGTCTACATTCCGCTGATCTCGAAAGGCTTCCAGCATCAATTCTGGCAAGCGGTGAAGGCCGGCGCCAACCAGGCCGCGACCGACTACAAGGTCAAGGTGACTTTTGAAGGTCCGGAAACCGAAGCCATGGTCGACAAGCAGATCGACATGTTGTCCGCCGCCCTGGCCAAGAAGCCGCAGGCGATCGGTTTCGCCGCGCTCGACAGCAAGGCCGCGCTGCCGCTGCTGAAGAAGGCGCAAGCCGCGAAGATTCCGGTGGTTGCATTTGACTCCGGCGTCGACAGCGATATTCCCGTCACGACCGCCACCACCGACAACAAGGCCGCCGCAGCAATGGCCGCCGACAAGATGGCCGAGCTGATCGGCAAGGAAGGCGAAGTCGCCGTGGTCGCGCATGACCAGACCAGCCGCACCGGCATCGACCGCCGCGATGGTTTCGTCGACCGCATCAAGTCGGCCTATCCCAAGATCAAGATCGTCAGCATCCAGTATGGCGCCGGTGATCAGCTGAAGTCGACCGAAGTCACCAAGTCCATCCTGCAGGCCTATCCGAAACTCAAGGGCGCCTTCGGCACCAATGAGGGTTCGGCCATCGGCGTGCTCAACGGCGCCAAGGAAATGAAGCGCAAGGTCGTCATCATCGGCTTCGACTCCGGCAAGCAGCAGAAGGATGCGATCCGCGACGGCCAGATGGCAGGCGCGATCACGCAAAATCCTGTCGGCATCGGCTACAAGACCGTTGAAGCCGCAGTCAAGGCGCTCAAGGGCGAGAAGCTGCCGAAGATCATCGACACCGGTTTCTACTGGTACGACAAAAGCAACATCGCCGATCCGAAGATCGCGGCAGTGCTGTACGACTGATCTGCAGCTAGTCACTCAGATAGTCGCATGATCAATTGAGGATCCGATGCCGGCTTGTATTCGTGTAGTTTTGCGGATGCATGCCGGCATTTTTCTTTGACGTTTTCAACCACCCGGACCATGACCTTGCGCATCGATGCACATCAACATTTCTGGCGCTATCGCGCTGAAGATTATTCCTGGATAGGCCCCGGCATGGACGTGCTGGCGCAGGACAAGCTGCCCGCCGATCTGCTGCCGCTGTTGCACGCACATCAGCTGGATGCGTCGATTGCCGTGCAGGCGCGGTCGGGTCGCGACGAGACGCGCTTTTTGCTCGGACTGGCGCAGGAGAACGATTTCATCGCCGGCGTGGTTGGCTGGGAAAATCTCGCCGTCCCCGATCTCGGAGAGCGCCTCGACGAATGGCATGGGGGCGACAAGCTGCTGGGTTTCCGCCATCAGGTGCAGGACGAAGCCGATGCGCGCGCCTTCCTGGAGCATGCCGATTTCAATCGCGGGGTGGCGCTGCTGCAAGAGCGCAACTACGTCTACGACGTGCTGGTGTTTGAGCGCCAACTGGCCGACACGCAGGCATTCTGCGCACGCCATGACAAGCACTGGCTGGTGCTGGACCATCTCGGCAAGCCGGCGCTGCGCGAGTTTGGCAAAAACGGCGGCAAAAGCGACGACGCCCTGTGGCGCTGGGAAAAGGAATTGCTGGCGCTGGGCGAATTGCCGCACGTGGTCTGCAAGCTGTCCGGACTGGTCACCGAAGCCGACTGGCAGCACGGCCTGCAGCCGGCCGACTACCAGCACATCCGCATCTGTCTCGATACCGCGCTGGAAGCCTTCGGTCCGCAGCGCCTGATGTTCGGCTCGGACTGGCCGGTGTGTTTGCTGGCTGACTCTTACGACAAGGTGGCCGATCTGGTCGCCGACTGGGCCGCGAGCAATCTCAGCAAAGACGAGCAGGACGCCTTGTGGGGTGGAACGGCGGCGCGTTGTTACGGCATTAAAATCTGAAGCAGTGCTAACACCGGCGGCGTTTTTTCAGTTGCCCTGCACCAGTTGCAAGGGCGTTGCCATCACGGCGTTCAGTTCGCGCATGTTGGCCGGTCGCTGTGCCACCAGCGTCAGCACCCATTCCTGCAGATAGGTCGCGCCCGGCGTGTTCTTGCCGGTGCGATCATTCAGAACGCGCTGCCAGCCGCGCACGATCATGCCGTCGGCATGCATGCTCAGCAATTGCGGTTCATACAGCGGCGACAGCAACAATACTGTCGTGCCTTCCGTACCTTCCGCAGTCTCCGGTGCGCTCAGCGTCATCTGGCGCGTGGTGCCGGCCATGCTCATCGTCACGATGCCGGCGAAACCGGCGTCGGCAGCCACTTCCGCCTCAGTGCGGCGGATTCCCTCATGTCTTAATTGTCGAATTATACTGTACATAAATCCAGTATATTCCAAAATTGTCCCTCGGCGCAATACGAGTTCTTGCTTTCAAATCCGTCTTCGGATGTGCCGGCGCGAGCCCCATCCAAGACTGCACGCGGTATATGAATATGCGGATATATTCGTGGCGGCGGCGTGGCGCGCGCCAGAGAATCAAGGATTGATTTTCTCTTTCCGGAGTGCGCCATGAGCCGAGATTTGCTGTTGTTGCTGGAAGCAGGATTTACCGACCCGAACCACCCTGGTGAGCGTTTCATCTGCCCCGACGGCGCGCCCATCGAGGGCCTGCTGGCCGGTGATCCGGAACATGCCGGACGCCTCGACATCGAGCGCCTGCCGTTCGCCAAGCCGCGCCAGAAGGTGGTCGCCGCGCTCGATGCCGATCACCAGAGCCTGCCGGTACTGATCCTCGGCGACGAACAGCCGCTGCCGGCCGATAGCACGCACGTGCAGCAACTCGGCGACAAGCGCTTCGTCACCGACACGCGCCGCATCCTCGATCTGCTGGCCGAGCGCCACGGCTTCTTCAAGGTGCATTGATACATCATCGGTCCGCGCCGATGTCGGCGCGGACGCTTCCGACCTGATTGTTCCCGTCCCGACCGGAGTATTCCCATGAGCGAATCCAGCGCGCGCCCGCGCCAGCTGCATCTCAACATCAACGTCCTGCATTCCGGTTTCGTGCCCTCGGCCTGGCGCCTGCCCGACGCCGATCCCCATGCCTTCATCGACGTCGGCCATTACCTCCGCGTGGCGCAGATCGCCGAAGCGGCGAAGTTCGATGCCGTCTTCCTGGCCGACAACGCCTCCATCATCGAGCAGATCGATTTCCGTCCCATCACGGCGCTGGAACCGACCGTGCTGCTGGCCAGCGTGGCGGCGGCGACCACCCATATCGGCGTGATCGGCACGGCCTCGACCAGCTACAACGAGCCGTACAACATCGCGCGCCGTTTCGCCACGCTGGACCACATCAGCAAGGGCCGTGCAGGATGGAACGTGGTCACCACCGCCGATCTTGGATCGGCGCGCAACTTCGGCCGCGATGCAGTGCCGAACCACGCTGAGCGCTATGCGCGTGCGGCCGAGTTCACCGACGTGGTCAAGGCCTTGTGGGACAGCTGGGAAGACGACGCGGTGATCGGCGACAAGGTCGGCGGCCGCTTCATCGACACCGCCAAGGTGCAGCCGATCGCACACCGCGGGACACACTTTTCCGTACACGGTCCGCTCAACCTGCCGCGCACGCCGCAAGGGCATCCGGTGCTGGTGCAGGCTGGCGGTTCCGCCGACGGCCGCGATCTTGCTGCGCGTCACGCCGAAGCGGTGTTCTCGGCGTCGCAGTCGTTCGAGGAATCGCTGGCTTACGGACGCGAGCTCAATGCGCGGGCAGCGGCCTACGGACGCGGTCCGCATGCGGTCAAGGTCCTGGCCGGGCTGACCACCATCATCGGCGCGACGGAAGCCGACGCGATCCGTCGGCGCAACGAGCTGATCGACATGATCCCGTGGAGTTACAACATCAATCGCCTGGCCGGCATCCTCGGCGTGGCGCCGGAGCGCATCAGGCTCGATGAGCGCCTGCCCGATGACATCGCCCTGCCCAACAAGGGCAACGGCAATCACACCTTCTTCAACGCCACGCTGGCGCAGGCGCGGCAGCACGGTTATACCGCGCGCCAGCTTGTCTATGCGCTGGCGGGCGGTGGCGGTCACCGCGTCGTGGTCGGCACACCCGAACAGATCGCCGACGACATCGAGCACTGGTTCAAGGGTGGCGCCGCCGATGGCTTCAACCTGATGCCGGATGCATTGCCGAGCGGCTTGCAGGACTTCACCGACGGCGTGGTGCCCATCCTGCAGCAGCGCGGCATCTTCCGTCGCGATTACGAAGGGACGACCTTGCGCGAACATCTGGGACTGGCGCGTCCCGGCGGACGCAAGAGCATTGCCGACGCTGCCTGAAGTGAATTAGTGACGATGATCGAAGCGGCGCGATATCCGTTCGCCCACTAGTTGAATGACGGACACTAGTGCAATCAGGATCACGATGACTTCAAACATCACGCGCGTTTCATAGCGCTCATAGCCGTAACGAATTGCGAGATCACCCAGTCCACCGGCGCCGACCGCACCGGCCATGGCGGAGGCGTTGATCATCGCAATCACGCTGACCGTCATGCCGCCGACGATGCCGGGCAAGGCCTCCGGCAACAGCACGTGGCGAATGATGTGGCGGCGCCGGCAGCCCATCGCCCGCGCCGCTTCCACCAGGCCGGGATCGACGTCGTTGAGGCTGACCTGCGCGATGCGCGCATAAAACGGAATCAGGTTGACCGTCAGCGGCACTACCGCCGCCCAGGTGCCGAGCGTGGTGCCGACCAGGAAGCGCGTCACCGGCAACAGCGCCACCAGCATGATGATGAACGGCACCGCGCGGAAAACGTTGACCGTCACCGACAACCCGCGATGCAAACGTGGCTTCGGATACAGACTGTTCCTGGCGGTCACCGTCAGCACGATCGCCAGCAGCAGGCCCAGGCCGATGGCAATCAGCGCAGAGGTGCCGACCATCAGCAAGGTTTCAAAAAAAGCCTGGAAGTACTTGTTAAGCGGGGGCAGGGACATAACCGAGAACCTCAATGAAATCAGCGCCGTGGCCATGGTTGGCTCCTCCGAATGCGCCGCTTGCTTTTATTGATTGCCACGACGACGCCGGCAGCGATACCAGCAGGCTTCCTTGCGCGTGTCCGCGAATGCGGTCGAGACCGCCGTGGATCAGCGTCGCATCGGGACCGAGCAGGGCCAGCTGTTGCAGACTGACACCATGCGGTTGCGCCGCGCCGTTGAAGCGCAGGCTCAGCAACGCATTGCCGGGACGACCGTCGAGGTCGTCCACCAATTGCGCCGCCAGATCGGCCGGCAAGCCATGCTGCAGCGGACGCAACAGCGCGCGCGTGGCGGGCGCCTGCGGATCGCCGAACACGCGCCACACCTCGCCCTGTTCAACCGCCTGGCCGTGATCGAGCACCAGCACGCGATCGCAGATTTCGCGGATTACCGCCATGTCGTGCGTGATCAGCACCACCGTCAGATCCATCTTGCTGCTGACGTCGCGCAGCAGGGCCAGGATGGCTTGCGTCGACTCGGGGTCGAGCGCCGATGTCGCTTCATCGCAGAGCAGGATTTCCGGATCGTGCACCAGCGCGCGAGCAATGCCGACGCGTTGTTTCTGGCCGCCCGAGAGTTTGGCCGGATACACCTCGGCCTTGTCGCTCAGGCCGACCAGGTCGAGCAGGGCGTCGACGCGTTTGCGCACCACATCCGGCTTGATCCCGGCCACGCGCAGCGGCAGGCCGACGTTGTCGCGCACGGTCTTGGCCGACAGCAGGTTGAAATGCTGGAAGATCATGCCGACGCGGCGGCGCAACTGCACCAGCCCGTCTTCGTCGAGTCCGCCGACCTGCAGGCCGTCGATGGCGATAGCGCCGGCGTCGGGTAGCTCCAGCGCATTGATGGTGCGCAGCAAGGTCGACTTGCCGGCGCCGCTGCGGCCGATGATGCCGAAGATCTCCCCGCGCGCGACCGTGAACGAGACATCGCGCAGCGCGTGCACGATGCCGCTCGGCGCCGGATATTGCTTGGAAACTTTGGAAAAGCTCAGATGCACGTCGCCTGCCGCCGCAGTGGCGGCAGCGAGCGATTGCAGCGGCGTTGCTGAAACCGGTGCAGGCCGTCCTGCATCAGCGTCGGCAGCGACCAATGCCGCGATACTCAAAATACCGGCACCACCGAGCCGCCGTATTGCTTCTGGATGAACTGACGCACTTCTTCTGATTGGTAGGCCTTCACCAGCGGCGCGACCCACGCGGCGTTCTTGTCCTGCTCGCGCACCACGATGATGTTGACGTAAGGATTGTTCTCGCGCTTCTCGACGGCGATGCCGTCACGCGTGGCGATCAGGCCGGCCTGGTAGGCGAAGGTGTTGACGATGGCGGCCGTGTCGACGTCTTCCAGCGAGCGCGCCAGCACCACCGAGGCGGCTTCGGTCAGCGTGATCTTCTTCTTGTAGGCCGTGATGTCGTTGATCGACACCGTGCCGGTGAACGGATCGAAGCCGTCGCGCAGCGTGATCAGGCCGGCGTCGCGCAGCACCACCAGCGCGCGCGTCTGGTTGCTCGGATCGTTGGGGATGGCGACCTTGGCGCCGTCAGGCAGGTCCTTGATCGATTTGTACTTCTTCGAATAGAACGCGATCGGCGAGATGTAGGTGTTGCCGACCACGCTCAGCTTGTAGCCGCGCTGCTTGATCTGGTCGCGCAGGAAGGGAATGTGCTGGAACGAATTGGCGTCGAGATCGCCGTTGTTGAGCGCCTCGTTCGGACTGGCTGCGCCCGAGATGACGACCGCTTCGACGTTCAGGCCATTCTTCTTGGCGACCTTGGTGACGACTTCCCATATCTGTTCGTCGGTGCCGCCGCGCACGCCGACGCGCAGGGTCTTGTCGGCGGCCTGGACTTGGGTGAGGCCCATGACGGAGATCAGTGCGGCCGCAACGATGGCGTGCACGCGGAATCGATAGGACAGGTTCATGCTGGTTCCTCTGATGTTTTTATGGGTGGATAGTGATGCGGAGATGGCGGTCAGGCTTATTTGGCCTTGAAATAATCGGGCAGGCGGAAACCGTCGTAGAAGCGATCTGCGCGGATCGCGTTCTGGAATGTGTCGGAGCGATAGGCGTCGACGATGTCGCGCGCATATTGATCGGTTTGCTTCGTCTTCTTGACCGCCAGCACGTTGATGTAGGCCGGCGTCATGTCTTCCAGGATGAAGGCTTCCGACAACTTGAGCTTGGCGAAGATGGCGAAGTTGCCCTGGATCGCAGCAAAGTCGGCATCATCCAGTGCGCGCGGGCCCTGGGCGTTTTCCAGCAGCACCAGTTTCAGGCCGGCCTTGTTCTCGACCACGTCGAGTTCGGTGACGTCGACCGGATTGGCGTTCTCCTTGATCCTGATCCAGCCCAGGCGCTGCAATATCCACAAGGCGCGTTGCAGATTGACCGGATCATTCGGTACGGCGACGGTGAAGCCCTTCTTGAGGCCGTCGAGACTGCGGTGCTTCTTCGAATACAGGCCCATCGGCGGCGTCGGCACCTGCACGATGCCGACCAGGTCGGTCTTGTTGCGCTCGTTGTATGACTTCAGGAACACCGAGTGCTGCATCACGTTGGCGTCGATGTCGCCCTTGAAGACGGCGCTGTTGGCCTCAAGCCCGGTGCTGAATTCGTAGTACTTGATCTTGTAGCCCTTCTTTTCCAGCTCGGGCTGCACACCGACCTTGAACTCGTCGATGTAAGGACCGGGCACGAAGCCCACGCGCAGTTCCGGCTTTTGCGGCGCTGCCGATGTTTGTGCGGCGAACAGTGCAATGCTGCTCAACGCGAGCGCAGCAAAGAGACGATAAAAAACATTCTTACGCATACGACACTCCGAAGCGTTCGTTGGGCGGATTGTCGTTGAGGTGATAGTCGCCGATGGCGGCTTCGCGCTGCGTCGCCGGATTGTGCGAGGCCAGCGTGCGGGCGTTGCGCCAGTGGCGATCGAGCCGGCGCTTGTCACTGGTGGCCGAGGCGCCGCCGACCTCGAACAGCAGCGTGGCGGCTTCCAGCACCTGGCCGATGACGACCTGCTGGGCCTGGAAGGTCTGAACGTCGAGCGCGATGTAGTCCTCCGGTTTGGCGGTGCCGGCCAGGCGCGCCTGATGGACGTTTTCGATGGCGTTGGCAACGGCGTTGACCAGTTGTTCCGCCGACCACGCCAGGCTGGCGAGGCGACCGACCACGCGATGCACCAGCGGGTTTTCGCGCGGACTCGATTGACCCGGCACGCCGAAGGTACGCGTGCGCGCCTGGGTGAACGCCACCGCATCGCGTTGCACCGCCCGCGCGATGCCGGCCAGCGTGGCCAGGTGCACGGTCTGGTAGAACGCGGTGATGATGGTGTTGCGACGCGGTTGCGAGACGTGATAACGATCGAGGATTTGCTGCTGCGTCACGAGGACTTTGTCGAAGCGCGTGGTGCCGCTGCCGGTCAGCCGCTGGCCGAAGCCATCCCAGTCGTCCACGCGTGTCACGCCCGGCGTATTGCTGCGGATCAGTACGTTGAGATCGGACTCGTCGTCGTGTGCGCGCACCAGGATCCAGTCGGCGTACAGCGTGCCGGTGGAATAATATTTTTCGCCGTTGAGCAGGAAGTGATCGGGACGCTTGTCCGGATCCGGCGTAACGGTGACCGAATTGCCGGTGGTGCCGGTGCGCTCCGAGGCAGCCGCGCCGAAGGTCTCGCCCTTGCCGATCACGCCGAGCCAGTGACGCGTGTCTTCGTCGTCCTTGCGCTCGAGCAGCAATTCGGTGAAACCGGCGTTCACGCGCAGGATCTGCGGCAGGTTCGATTCGGCTTCCGCCAGGCGGATCAGCAGGCCGAAGAACTGCGGCAGCGTGACGCCGCTGCCGCCATGTTCGACCGGGACGCGCAAGGACGTGAAGCCGGCGTCCTTGAGCCATTGCACCGCCTCATACGGCAATTCGCGGTCGTTCTCGCGGTCGATGCTGCCTTCTGCGATGCGTGCGAGGATCGGTTCAAAACGTGCCAGCAGGGCGTCGAACGACGGCTGATGTGATGCTTTGGTCATGGTTGCCTCAGTTGCCTCGGTTATCTGTTTCGCAATGATCGGGATGTGCACGGACCTTGCGACGAAGCAAGACCGCACCTGCAAGCGCCGATTATCTGGCAGCAAAACCCGCTTGATAACGAAGATAAACAGATATCCATATGTCCTCCTGCAGAGGACTGAGCCCCGCTGTGCGACGCGAGGGCGGGGACGGAGGGCAGGAATTCAAGGGGATTCATCGTTCTATTGATAGAACGATGAATCCGAAATTTGCCTCCTAGTGCGCTTTCAAGGCAAAACCTACACTTGAGTCCAAGCAGTCGCACTTGCACCCCACCACAGCAAACGCCGCTGCGCTTTACCGGAAGGCTTCGAACGCTTCGTTGCCACAAGCACAACGTCAATAACGCACACAATGCAAACAAGGAGCATCACCATGAACACCACTACCGCACGTCTGGACCGCAGCGTCCTGCAACTCACCGCCGCTGTCCTGCTGGTTGCCGTCGCCGGCACCTTCGCCGCCGGCAGCGCCCTGGCCGCCAACGAACCTGCCGACTCTGCGCAAGCGCAGCCGGTCAGCGTCCAGCAAACCGTCAAGACGCCTTCGAAGTCGTCGATCAAGCGTCAGGAAATCCAGCAAAAGCTGGCCCGCCACGAGCCGCTGACTTACACCGAAACACTGTATCTGCGTTAATCCACGCCTCCATCAGGCAATACGAATATTCCCGTTGCCGGCTTTCATGAGAAGTCAGGCAGCAAGCAACCCACCTCACCAAGGAACTATCATGAACATCAAGAAAATCGCCAGCGGCCTGCTTTTCCTCTCCGTAGTCGGCAGCGCCATGGCCGAAGAAGCCTATCCGCCTGAAACGCAATTCGTCTCGCACAAGACTCGCGCCGAAGTGATCGAAGAACTGAAGCAAGCGCGCGCCAACGGCGAGATCATCAATAACGATGCGTATCCGGTTGAAGTCCAGAGCAAGTCGACCGTCTCGCGCACGGCTGTTGTCGAAGAACTGAAGCAGGCTCGCCAGCACGGCGGAACAGACATCAACGGCGGCGCCTGATCGTTGAACAGGTTTCCAACGCTGACAAGACCGGTCGAACCCCGCCTTCCGGTCTTGTCGGCGGCTCATCGGAAACGCCGGTTCGCAGTTCGGAACCGGCGCTCATCATGAAAAAAATCCTCGGCATCTACAGCAGTTCCAGGCAACATCGCATCGGCGACGGCTTGCTGGCGCATACGCTTTTTTCAAAGCGCATGCTGGGGCAGCACGTGAGTCCCTTCCTGCTGCTTGATCATGTCGGTTCGGCGGACAGCGCTGCGCCTGACGCCTGCGGACGGCAGCTGTATCGCGGCTGCAAGGTGCTGACCATGGTGCAGCAAGGCAGGCTGGACTATGTCGATGCCGATGGCAAGAAGCAGGTCCTCAATGCCGGGGACGTGCAATGGCGCAGCGTGACCGACGAGCGCGACGCGGCAAGTTTCAGCGCCGTAGCGGGTCACGGCAACGCGCGCGCAGGGCTGCCGCAAGTACTGCAGCTATGGATCGACGTGCCGACGTCGGCATCCTTGTCCTGCTCGGGAAAAATAGTCACAGCCGACAAGATTCCCTCCATCGCCTTGCCCGACAGGGCCGGCAGCATCCGTGTGATCGCGGGCGACTGCCTGAACCGGCGCGGCGCGGTGCCGACGATGTCGGCGTTTGATGTGTGGGAACTGCAATTGAAGTCGCGTTGCATGAGCGAATTCAAGACCGTCGAAGGGCGCACGCTGTTGCTGGCGATCCTGAGCGGATCGGTGCTGATCAACGGCGATCACGCAGCACGCGACGGCGAGGTCGTCATGCTCGATCGCCCCGGCGCGGGCTTGTTTCTGGAAACGCGTGCGGACACCACGGCGTTGCTGCTGAGCGGCGAACCCGTCGACACGGGCAGCGCAGTGTTTCAGTAGTCTTCCAGTTCGTCGAAACGTTTGGCGAGGAAATCAATCAGTTGCCGCACCGAAGGCAGCAAGAAGCGCCGCGACGAATACACGGCGTGGATGATGCCGGACTTCGGCGCCCATTCCGGCAACACCTTCACCAATGCGCCGCTGCGCAATTCATCGATGACCACCATGGTCGGCAGATAGACGATGCCGGCGCCGGCTACGGCGGCGCGCTTGAGCGCGGTGGCGTCGTCGGTCATCAGACGCGGCGTGTGACGGATCGATGCGGTTTCGCCGTCGGCATTCTCCAGATGCCAGACATGCTGCTCCACCGGGAGCGCCAGGCTCATGCTGGGGAAGCGGTGCAGGTCGGCTGGCACTTCCGGCACGCGGCATTTTTCCAGCAGGGCCGGACTGGCGGCCAGGCACCAGTGGCGCACGCCAAAAATCTTCAACACCAGATCGCTGTCCTGCAGGGGCGGCAAGGATACGCGCAGCGCGATGTCGACGCCTTCGTTGACAATGTCGACGCGGCGATTAGTGGACTCCACCTGCAAGGTGACGCGTGGATGTTCGATCAGGAAATCAGCCAGCATGACTCCCACGCGACCGTGCAGCAACGCCACCGGACAGGTCAGCCGCACCGTTCCCTGCGGCTCGGCGCGGTTGCGTTCGACGGCTTCCTGCGCGGCTTCGGCTTCCACCAGCATGGCCTTGCAGTGCTCGTAATAACTTTGTCCGATTTCGGTCACTGACAGGCTGCGCGTGGAGCGTTGGATCAGGCGCGCACCGAGGCGTTCTTCCAGTTGCGCGATGCGCCGGCTCAGCTTCGACTTGGGAACGCCCAGTGCGCGACCGGCGGCGGCGAAGCCGCGATGGTCCACCACCTGCGCGAAGTAATAGAGGTCGTTCAGATCTTGCGTCATGCGCCTTCCCTTGTTGATCCTGATGCGATCTTTGATGTTGTCTCATGGATTATGCCGCAGCGACGCGGACAACGTGCACGGGGCGGCACCAGGCCGAGGTTGATGTGATGCAGGGACGGCTTCTTGGTATATGCAACTATGTTGCAAATTAATTGCGATGCGGGCAAAATGCAACACTGTTGCAAAATGAGTGCGTGTTGTTTTCGCCAGCGAGACGCCGGCGCGAGACACGCACGACCTTCCATCCGTATCTTCCTTCTCGACAATATGAAAAAAACCATTCCGGCCGCCTTGATGTGTGCGACTTTGTCCCTGTTCGCTTCGTTGCCCGCACAGGCGCACTATCTCTGGTCCGAAAACACATCCAAAGGCAATCTGATCTACTTCGGCGGCGTCGATGAAAACGTGCGCGAAGCCTCGCCGGGCCGACTCGACGAATTCACCAACCTGAGCATCAGCGTGCAGCAGCACAAGAAAAACGATGTCGTCACTACGGCCCGCACGGCAAAGAAGACACACGACGGTTTCGCCACCGCGCCGGCCCTCTCCGCCAACGAGACTCTGATCGGACAGGATGTCTCGGTGCCGGTCAAGGATCTGAGCGCCTACAAGCTCGGCATCCTCAAGTTGAATTTCTACGTACGCCACGTACAGATCGATGGCGTCTTTCCCGCCGCTTTGGATTTGGATGCGGTTCCTACCGGTGTCGCCAATCAACTGAAATTCAGCTTCAAAGGTGTGCCGCTGGCGAAGTTCAAAGCAAAACTGATTGCCCCCAATGGCTGGATCACCGATTTGCGCACCGACGCTGCCGGATTGGCAAGCATCGCGACGCCATGGCGCGGCAACTACGTGATCGAAGCGACTTACTTCGAAGACGTCAGCGGCGAATTCGAGGGCAAACGCTTCGAACGCATTCGCCATCGCCTCGGCCTGACCGTCGTGCAACCGAAAGGCCCCAAGACCTTCACGCCTGACTACGCCGCACACGATCACGAACACTAAAAACAAGCCAGGGGAAGAAGCATGAACAATAAAATCCGGCACGCCGGAAGCCGCTCGTACGGCAAGAAACTACCATCAAAAAAATCTACATCGCGCTATTCGCTGGGGCTGCTCGCGGCCAGCTTCAGCATCGCCGTCTCGGCCCAGCAAACCAATGAGTCCAGCCTGCCGGAAATTGCCGTGAGCGCCGGCAAGAGCGACAGCAGGAATGTCGTCAAATCGTCCGTCAGCAATGAGACCAGTGGATTGCCGACCAGCGTCACCGTGATCGATCGGGCCGAGATCGACCGCACCAATGTCGGCCGCGACATCTCTGACCTGCTGCGGCGCGTGCCCGGCATCATGGCGCATACGCTGGATCAGGGCGACATCGGCAATTCAATCAAGATGCGCGGTTTTCTGAGTTCGTCGCATGGCGCCGACACCGCGGTCTACATCGACGGCGTGCCGCAGAACGTGCCGTCGTCGGCGATCAACCACGGCATGAACGACATGTCCTGGTTGACGCCGGAGATGATCGACAGCATCGAAGTCATCAAGGGGCCGTTCTCAGCGCTCTATGGCGACCAGAATCGTTCCGGCGCCGTCAGCATCACCACCCGCAACGTCGCCGAAAACAGCATAGCCATCAGCGCCGGCAGCCAGGGATCGAAACGCCTTAACGCCGTCATATCGGGCAAGTCGGGACCGATCCAGTCGCTGATCGTGGCCGATCTCTACAAGATCGGCGGTTTCCGGGCCAATAGCGACGGTGAGCGCGGCAGCCTGTTCATCAAGGAGTCGATGATCTATGGCGACAGCTTGTGGGCGGTGCGCGCCGCGTATCAGAAGGCCGATTGGAACGCTGCCGGCTTCCTCAACGTCAACGACCTGCGCAGCGGCAAGGTCAGCGACACGCAACGCGATCCTGGCTCGCCGCCGCTGTGGGGCGACGCTCGTCGCGCCAGCCTGGTGCTGTCGCGCGCGCCGGCCAGCGGCGCTGAAGGCTTGCGCGTCTCGGCCTATGTGGAAGACTACCAGCGCCGCCGCGCCACTGGCGCCAGCGCCACGGCCCTGAATGTCGCCGCCGATGATCGCCGCATCATGGGCGCGCGCGGCGTCTACGATATGCTGTTCGGCGAGAAGGCTGCGCTGGCGTTCGGCGCGGACGTGCGACGCGACGTCGGCACGGCGCTGAACCAGAACTGGCCGAACAGTTTGCCGGGCGCCAACTACAGCCTGGATCAGGATCTCGATCTGGTGACGTATGGTGTGTTCGCCCAGGGCCAGTACAAGCCGCTGGAAAGTCTCAAACTGCTGGCCGGCCTGCGACTGGATTCCTTCGACTACGACATCAGCAACCGCAAGTTGCCGACGGCATCCGTAAGCTACAAGCAGTCCGTGGCGACGCCCAAATTCGGCGTGGTGTGGACGCCCGTCAGCAGCATCGATTTGTTCGCCAATCGCGGCAGCGGCTTCCGTTCGCCGGCGCAGAGCGAGCTGAGCCCGAGCGGTGCGCTGGGGCCATTGGGAGCCAGCGGCGGATCGTCGTTCCCGGATTTGAAACCATCCAAGGTCACGTCCTACGACTTCGGTTTCAACTGGCGCGCGACATCGACGTGGCATATGTCTGCGGTCAGCTATCACACCGTCAACGACAATGAGATCGCGCAGATCGCACCGAACGTGTTCGGCCCGGTCGGCAACACCACGCGCGACGGCTGGGAGGTGGAAAGCAGCTACGACGTCTCGCCCGACTTCAGCATCTACGGCAGCTTCGGCCGCATCATCCGCGCCCACGTCAACAGTGCGGCGCCGGGCACTACCAGCGATTTGTCGGTGCCGCGCGATACCTACAAGGCCGGCGCAGCATATGCGACGCCGTTTGCTGCGGGCAAGCTGCTATTCAACGCCGATGCGTACTTCATCTCGGGCGTGCCGTATTTCTCCGGGACGCCGCTGATGAAGAGCTATTCGCGACCGTACTCGCGCTACGATCTGCGCGGTACGTATTCGGTTGGCAAGGTCGACTGGACCGCCAGCCTGGTCCTGCAGCCGCATCAGTACAGCAGCGAAGTCGCGGTGGGCAGTACGGCGGGACTGCTGATTGATCCGGTCGCCAAAACGCAGGTGAATCTGTCGATGCGCTATCGCTTCTGAAGTGGATTGAAAACGGATGTAAAGCGCAACAGGAGAGGAGCTTGCAATCGGCGTTACAATCCGACCTTCTCTCATTTGCCGTCCGGCCACATTGCGATGAACTGTCGTCCCAACTGCGGCGCATGCTGTACTGCGCCTTCCATCTCGAGCCCGATTCCGGGCATGCCCGACGGCAAGCCGGCGGGGGTGCCGTGTGTGCAGCTGATGGAGGATTTGCGCTGTGCCATTTTCGGCAAGCCGGAACGGCCCGCGTGTTGCTCGGGATTGCAGGCGTCGGCAGAGATGTGCGGCGACGATCGCGAAATGGCGATGCAATGGCTGGGAACGCTGGAGAGGCTGACCGCGCCCGACCGGAACAGGGTTCCGGCCTGACGCGTGCCTCTGTCGAGGCTTATGAGGCTGATGACGCTTATTGCGGCAGCGCCTTGGCGGCGGCCACCACCTTGGCGGTGTCGAAGTTGTTGATCGCCGGGATGAACTGGTTGGTGTAGAGGTCTTCCAGTTTCGGGCTGGTCTGGATGACGTTGTTGGCCTTCATGAACGCCACCATGTTGGCCACCGCGCTGATCGGGATTTCCCCCCACTTGACGCCCGGTTCCAGCTTGAGGAATTCGCCGCGCGTCTGGATGATGTGCAGGCCCTGCTTGACCGCCGTCGCATCGTCGAGGCTGGAAGGCTTGGTCAGCGGGAATACCTTCCAGTGCACTTTGAGGGATCCCTGTGGATTGGCCAGCGCCGTCACCGAACCCATGGCCACGCAGCGCAGCACTTTTTCGATAGTCTGAGGACGCTTCGCGATCATGTCGTCGCGCACGAAGTAGGAGCCGCCGAAGTTGAGCTTCTCGGCGAACGGCGAGGAGAAGCGGCGCAGCTTCAGGCCCATGTTTTCCGCGGTGGCGATCTGCGAATCCCAGGTGCCCCAGATATCGACCCGGCCCTTGGACAGCGCCGTCACGGCTTGCGCACCGGAGCCGGTTTCCACGAAGGTGACGTCCTTGTCGGGATTGAGGCCGGCTTCGGTCAGCATGCCCCTGAATATCTGCACCATCTGCGAACCGTACGACAGCACGCCGATGGTTTTGCCCTTGAAGTCGGTGATGGTTTTCACCGGCGAGGAGTCGAGCACCACCGGGAACTGGAAGTTATGGCGCATGTTGAGGTACACCGCCTTCAACGGCGCGCCCTTGGTGCGCGCGATGATGGCCGCCGCCGGACCCATGTTGACCATGTCGGCCTGGCCGGTCAGCACCGCCTGCATGGCGGTGGTGGAATTGGTCGGCTGCAGCGTGACGTCGAGGCCGGCGTTTTCCCAGCACTTGGTGTAGATCGGCAGGGAGGTGTTGTTGACCTGCGAGGCGTCGAGCACGTCGGTGCCGATGGCGATGGTGACTTTTTCACGGACCTGCGCATGGACTACTGCGGGGGCAAGCATCAGCGCACCGGCGGCGGCACCGGCACAGGTAAGGGCTGCAACTGATCGTTTCATGTCGTTTCCTCTTGGTGAAGTTCAGCATCCTATCCGTACCTGCAGATACCTGCAGGTACGTATTCAACTTCTTCAGCGACCCTGAAAATGCGGCCGTCTTTTCTCCAGGAAGGCATGTCGTCCTTCCGTGAAATCTGCACTGGAAAACAATTGCAACTGGCCGTCCAGCTCCAGCCCCATGACGGTATCGAGCGAGCCCGGCAGGCGCGCCAGCGCGGCCTTGGTGAGACCGACCGCGAGCGGGGGGGCGGCGGCGAACTGCGTGGCCAGGTCGAGCGCAGCCTGCTGCAATTCTTCGCTGCGCACCAGCTGATCGGCAAGGCCGAGACGCAGGGCTTCTTCGCCGTCGACCACGGCGCTGGTGTAGAGCAGTCGGCGTACCTGGCCGGGGCTGAGGCGTTGTGGCAACGACCACAGCAGGCCCATGTCGGCCATCAGGCCGACGTTGGAGTACGCCGTGCAGAAGCGCGCGCGTTCGCTGCACAGCACGTAGTCGCAGGCCAGCGCCAGTCCCATGCCGGCGCCGAAGGCGGTGCCGTCGACGGCGGCGATCAGCGGCTTGGGCATGTCGGTAATGGTGCGCAACAGCCGGTGCGCCAGCGTCATGCGTTTGCGGCTGGCCAGCGTGTCGCCGGCGGGCAGGCTGGACAGATCGCCGCCGGCGCAGAAGCTGCGGTCGCTGCCGGCCAGGATGATGGCGCGGCAATCGATGTCGCCAGCCAGGTGCTCGAGCGCTTCGGTGAGGGCCTCGCGCATTTCCGGCGCCAGCGCGTTGCGGCGCTCGGGCTGGTTCATGGTGACGCAGGCGACCGCGTCGCTGCGTTCCACGGTGACGATGCTGTGCATGTCGGCTCCTCCCTGGCGTCAGGATAGCCTGCGCCGATGGTGTTTTGCTGCTGTTTTGTTGCCGCGTCAGCTGATCTTTTACTATTCCCTGACGACGCGTTTTGCTTTGTGCGTACTGCGTGCGAGCGTACCCTGCGGCAGCACTTCGACGTGCGCACCGACTTGCAGGCGCTGCTTGATTTCCTGTGTCAGTTGTGCCGCCAGTTGTACGGTGTTGGCGGCCGCATCGATCTGTTCCACTCGTACATGGATGGACTTCATGAAGCCGGCGGCATCATGTACCGAGGCATTGATGACGAGCTGGTATTCGTCGCCGAGGCCGGGCGTGGCGCGCACCAGTTCTTCCACCGCCGAGGGGAAAACGTTGACGCCGCGCACCACCAGCATGTCGTCGGCGCGGCCGCGCACGCCACCGACCAGGCGTGCATGAGTGCGGCCGCAGCTGCAGGGGGTTGAGTCGCGCACCACGATGTCGCCGGTCCACCAGCGCACCAGCGGGCCGGCCTGTTTGTCGAGATGGGTCAGCACCAGCACGCCCGGCGTGCCGTCGGCAACGGCGGCGCCGGTTTCGGCATCGACAACTTCAGCGTAGGCGAAGTCTTCCGCCAGGTGCGGCCCGGCCTGCGCGGTGCAGTCGCCGGCGATGGGCTGGAATTCAAGGCAGCCGTAGGCGTCGTAGGTGCGAGCTCCCCACAGTGCTTCGATGCGGCGGCGCGTGGCCGGAATGCTGGCGCCGGGTTCACCGCCCATCATGATGCCGCGCACGGTGGAGGAAGCGGGGTCGCGGCCGCGCTTGCGCACTTCTTCCGCGAGATGGCTGATGAAGGATGGCGTGCCGCACAGCACCGTGCTGCCGTAGGTGAACAATGTATTGATCTGGCGTTCGGTGTCCTGGCTGCCGGCCGGGATCACCAGGGCGCCGGCGCGCTGGTAGCCGGCCGTGGCGCCGAGGCCGCCGACGAACCAGGTGTAGCTGAACATGCATTGCACGATGTCGCCTGGGCCGATGTCCTGGGCGCGCGCGTGACGCGCGTACAGGCCCGCCCAGCGGTCGAGGTCGTGCTCGCTCCAGAACTGCGGCGATGGCGCCGAGGTTGTGCCGGAAGAGAAGTGCAGGCGTCGCACTTCATCCTGCGGCACCGCCATGAATTTACCGAACGGCGCTTGCGGGGATATCGTGTTGATGTAATCGGGTTTGGTGGTAAACGGAAGTTTGCTCAGGTCGGCCAGCGAGCGCAGCTCGCCGACGTTCCAGTCCAGTTGTCGGAACAGCGGCGCGTAATACGCGCTGTCCTCGGCAAGCCTCGCCAGTTGTACGCGCAACTGCGCCAGCTGGAATGTTTCCAGCGTGGCGCGATCCCAGCTTTCGACGGAATCAAGATGCGCGGGCGCGGCGGCGATCGGCGCACCGGAGCGCATGGTTATTGCTCCGCACCGAGGCCGCGAATCGCGAAAGTGGAGATGGAGTTGGCGACCGCCAGTTTTTCATCTTCGGTCTGGTCTACACGCGGACGGAACCAGATGGTGGTCCAGTTCAGTGCGCCGAAGAAGGCCTTGACGACGATCTGCAGGTCCTGGTCGGGCGCGTGGCCTTCGGTCATGACCTGGCGGATGGTGTCGCGGAACAGGTTCTCGTACTGATCGCGCAGCACCAGGATTTCCGACAGCACTTCACGCTGGGCGGCGGTGGTTTCACCGGCCAGATGCATTTCCAGACCCTGCACGGCGACACGCTGGTAGGGCAGGTGGTCCATGATCACGGTGATGTGCGCCAGCGTCATCGCGCTCAGCTTGTCGATGGCCCGGGCGTGCGGTTTCGACGCGGCTTCCTGCACGGCGGCCAGGTCCATTTCCATGCCGCGCTTGTGCACGTCGAAGAAGAGGTCGGCTTTCTTGCGGTAGTGGTGGTAGATCTTGCCCTTGGTGGCGCTGAGGATATCGGCGACATCGTCGATGCTGGTAGCGGCATAACCTTTTGTCATGAATGCCAGCGCGGCAGCGTCGAGAATCTCGCTGCGCGGGTCTGAATCGTCTCCGGCGAATTCATTGTTTGTCGATGTGGGACGTACTGTGTCGACCTTCATTATGCTTGCTCCTCATTATTGAACTCGGCATGAATCGCCCGTGCGAGCACCAGTCTCTGGATCTCCGAAGTACCTTCATAAATTTCGGTGGCGCGCTGATCACGATAAAGACGCTCGACGAGCGAAGGCTTCACGAAACCTTCTCCGCCAAATACCTGTACACCGATATCGACTGCATCATGAGCAGCCTCGCTACAGAATAACTTCGCTTGAGCGCCGATAAGCGCGACATCCTGACCAGTATCAAAACTGCGGGCGGTTTCGTATGCAAGCATTCTACCTGCGGATAACCGAGTTGCGACATCTGCAAGCTTGAAACCTATGCCCTGATGATCGATCAGGCGCTGGCCGAAGGTGGTGCGAACCGCCGCCCGGCGCGCTGCAGCGTCGAATGCGGCGCGTGCGATGCCGTTCGATTGCGCCGCCACGACAATACGGCCGACGTTGAGCGCTTCGAGCGCCAGCCTGAGTGCTTTACCCGGCGCGGCGATCATGCATTCGGCGGCGACCCAGGTGTCGAGCACGACGGTGCTGTTGACGGTGCCGCGCATGCCCATCTTGTCTTCGCGCGCATCGTCGCGCACGCCCTCGGCGTCGGCCGCCACCATGAAGGCGGCAATCCCGCGCCGGCCTTCGCCCGGTTCCGTTTGCGCAAATACCACGTAGTACGCGCATTCGCCGCCGCCGCCGATCCAGCGCTTCTCGCCGCGCAGGCGCCAACCGCCGTTCTCCGGCGTGGCGAGGGTTTGCATATTGGAGGGATCAGAGCCGGCCTCGCGCTCGCTGAGCGCGAACGAAATCGATTTGCGCCCGGCCACCATGGCGCGGATATAGGTGTCTTTCTGTCCATTGGTGCCGGCGCGCAGCAGCGGCATGGCGCCCAGCTGCAGCGTCGCGACGATACCGCTGGTGGAGGCGCAGGCCTGCGCCAGTTCTTCGATCACCGCGCAGAATGCGGTGAGTGAAGCACCTCCGCCGCCGTAGGCTTTAGGGATGAACATCGACGCGATGCCGCTCTCGTGGAGGGCTTCGACATTTTCGTGGGGATAGCGTTGGTCGCGGTCAATGCCGGCTGCGCGCGGCGCCAGCTGATCGTGGGCGAGGCGGCGCGCGATATCGCGCCACTTGCTTGCGTCAGGGTCGAGGGAAGGATCCCAAATAATCGCCATCGTCTCTCCATTGCGCCGAAAGCTCGGCGGTCAGACTGTTGTAGAGCGGCTTTCTTATATTGACTTCATCTTAATATACTAAGTAGTATGAATAGAGTCAAATATCATTCCGCATTTTTTTGAACACACGTTCGCATACTGTACACGCGAACAAAAATTCCGTTTTGACACAGCTCAACGTGCCCGGATCGGGCCAGGAGGCGGCAATGAGCGAGAAAGTCTATGTCTCCGGTGTCGGCATGGTGCCGTTTGCCAAACCGAGTACAAGTGCGTCGTATGTGGAGATGGGCGCTGCTGCTGCGCGCGCCGCACTCGCCGATGCCGGGATCCGTTACGAAGCGATCGAACAAGCCTACGCAGGATATGTCTACGGCGACTCCACCGTCGGCCAGGCGATGCTCTACGAAGTCGGCCTCACGGGCCTGCCCATCATTAACGTCAACAACAACTGCGCGACCGGTTCGACCGCGTTGTTCCTCGCGCGCCAGGCGATCGCCAGCGGCGCCATCGACTGCGCGCTGGTGATCGGCGTGGAGCAGATGATGCCGGGTCCGCTGCGCACCATCTATACCGACCGGCCGGCGCCGTTGCAGCGCTTCCTCGACACCATGGCAAGCAATCGCGGCTACGACCCGGAACTGCCGCGCGCGCCGCAATTTTTCGGCGGCGCGGGGCAGGATTATCTCGATCAATACGGTATCGCGGCGGAGACCTTCGGCCGCATTTCCGTGAAGGCGCGCCGCCATGCCGCCAACAATCCCTATGCCGTGTTCCGCACGCCGGTCACGCTGGAAGAAGTGATGGCGTCGCCGACGGTATTCGGTTTGCTGACGCGCTTGCAATGCTGTCCGCCGACGTGCGGTGCGGCGGCGGCGGTGTTGTGCTCGAAGCGCTTTGCACGCTGGTTCAATCTCGACACCAGCGTTGCCATCGCGGCGCAGGCGATGACCACCGACCGGCCCGATTCATTCGACAGCGGCGACATGCGCACGCTGGTCGGCTATGGCATGGCGGCCATCGCCGCGGAACGCGCGTATGCCGAAGCCGGGGTCGGGCCGGAAGACATCCAGGTGGTCGAACTGCACGACTGCTTCACCGCCAACGAACTGATCAGCTACGAAGCGCTGCAACTGACGCCGCCGGGCACCGCCGAGAAATTCATCCTCGACGGCGACAACACCTACGGCGGCAAGATCGTCACCAACCCTTCCGGCGGCCTCTTGTCGAAAGGCCATCCGCTCGGCGCCACCGGCCTCGCGCAATGCGCTGAGCTGACCTGGCAATTGCGCGGCCAGGCCGAGCGACGCCAGGTCGACGGTGCGCGCTGGGGCCTGCAGCACAACCTCGGCCTGGGCGGCGCCTGCGTCGTCACCGTCTACGAAAAAACCAACTGAACTGAAGCTTGTCCGTCATCAACCCATGAAGCGCGGCGTAGATCGCGTCATCAAGGAGACCATATGCACAAGAAGCTGGAAGGTAAAGTCGCCATCGTCAGCGGTTCCGGCCGCGGCATCGGACGAGAGATCGCACTCAAGCTGGCCGCCGACGGCGCGGCGCTGGTCATCAATGATCTCGATGAAAAGATGGCCGAGAGCGTCGTACAGGAAATCACTGCCGCCGGCGGTCGCGCCGCGGCCTGCTGCGGCGACGTCACGGCGCCCGAATTCGCCGCGCGGTTCATCGACACCGCACTGAACAGCTTCGGCCGGCTCGACATCGTCGTCAACAATGCCGGCTACACCTGGGACAACGTGATCCAGAAAATGACGGATGAGCAGTGGGACGCCATCATGGCGGTACACGTGACTGCGCCGTTCCGTATCCTGCGCGCGGCGTCGGAATACTTCCGCCGCGCCGCCAAGGAAGAAGCCGCGCAGGGCGCCGAGGTATTCCGCAAGGTGGTCAACATCTCGTCGGTGTCGGGCGTGATGGGCAACGCCGGGCAGGCTAATTACTCCGCCGCCAAATCGGCCATCAACGGGCTCACCAAGGCGCTGGCCAAGGAATGGGGGCGTTACAAGGTCAACGTCAACAGCGTCGCCTTCGGCCTGATCAAGACGCGCCTGACCGAAGCGACCGCAGGTGACGACGCCACCATCAATATTTCGGGGAATGAGATCAAGGTCGGCGTCAACCAGCAACTGATGCAGAACCTGGAAACCCTGATCCCGATGGGCCGCGCCGGCACGCCGGCGGAAGCGGCGGGGGCGGTGTATCTGTTCTGCATTCCGGAATCGAACTACATCAGCGGGCAGATCGTCATCTGCGGCGGCGGTCGACCTTAGCGTTTCCGCGCGTGCTCTTTCAGCATCTGCTTTGCAATCAGCAACTGCTGGATCTGCGAGGTGCCTTCATAGATGCGCATCACGCGGACGTCGCGGTAGATGCGTTCGATCGGATAGTCGCCCATGAAGCCGGCGCCGCCGAAGATCTGCAGCACGCGGTCGGCGATCTTGCCCACTGTCTCGGTGGCAAACAACTTGCAGCAGGAGGCCTCCTTGATCACCGGAAGGTCCTGGTCGAAACGGCGCGCCGTGTACTCGACCATGCATTGCGCGGCCAGCAGTTCAGTTTCCGAATCGGCCAGCATCGCCTGCACCAGTTGATGCTGCGCGATCGGTTCGCCGAAGGCACGGCGTTCGGTGGCGTAGTCCAGCGCCTCGTCGATCAGTCGACGGCCGGCGCCGATGGCGGCGGCGGCGATGCCGAGGCGGCCGCGGTTGAGCGATGACATCGCCAGCGCAAAGCCGAGTCCCGGCTCGCCGATGATGGCGTCGGCGGGGATGCGGCAGTCGCTGAAGACGACGTCGGCCGTGTGCGAGCCGTGCAATCCCATCTTGCGGTCGGTGCTGCCGATGCTCAGACCGGGTGCGCTGCGTTCGACGATGAAGGCGGACAGGCCGCGGTGGTCGCGGCTGTCAGGGGCGGTGCGCGCAATCACGGTGAAGACGTCGGCGGAAGGGGCATTGGTGATGTAGCGCTTGATGCCGTTGAGCACCCACTCGTCGCCCTCCAGCCGTGCGCTGGTGCGCAATGCTGCGGCATCGGAGCCGCAATCCGGTTCGGTCAGGCAGAACGCGGCGATCATCTCGCCCGCCGCCATGCGCGCCAGGTAGCGCTCGCGCTGGGCGTCGCTGCCGTAGGTCAGCAGGCCGTGCGAGCCGACGCCATTGTTGATGCCAATGGCGGAGCGAAACGACAAATTGGCGCGGCACAGCGCGATCAGCACCGCGACTTCGTCCTCCATGTCGAGCCCAAGGCCGCCCCAGCGTTCCGGAATGCTCAGGCCGAACAGGCCCAACGCCGCCATTTCACCGAGGATCTCGTCAGGCACGCGCCGTTGCTCTTCCACCATCACCTCGTTTGGCAGCAGGCGTTCAGCGACGAAGCGTTCCACCGCCGCGACGAATTGCTTGCGGGTTTGTTGGTCAAGCGCCATGGAGGATTTCCTTGCGGTTTTTTACGTCGGCATGCGCAGCGATGACGGCTGCGCCATGATTGAGCACCACCACGCCGCGCTGCGGCACGCTGCAGCGAAACGCGACATGGTTGCCATGGTCGCCGTCGCGCCAGATTTCGGTACGCAGCATTTCACCGGGATAGACCGGCGCCGAGAAGCGTGCGCCGATTGCGCGGATATCCATGCGGCATTCGGGTTCCGGCGACCAGCACAGTGCCTTGAGCAAGGCGTGCCCGGCCACGCCGAAGGTGCACAGGCCATGCAGGATCGGCCGCGGGAAGCCGGCGCGCAGGGCCACTTCCGGATCGGCGTGCAGTGGATTGCCGTCGCCTGACAGCCGATAGATCAACGCGGCCTGCGACAGGATGGGCAGGTCGATGCAGAAGTCCGCCGGACGTTCCGGCAACGGCGCCGGCGCAGGATGAAGGTGGCCCGATGCCGCCGCCGGCATGTTCTGCACGCCGCCATCGCCGCGGCACATGGTGGTCATGCGCAGGGTGCAGACCGGCTCACCGCTGTCTTCTTCGGTGACGACGCGTTCCTGGTAAATCAGCGCGCCCTTGTCCGGCCCCTTGTCGACGATATCGACGATGCGGGTGTCGCCGATCAGGCGCGTGCATACCGGCAGCGGCTTGTGCAGGATGACCTGCTGCTCGGCGTGCACCACGCGCGTCCAGTCGATGCCGGTGTCGGGCATCTTCATCCAGAAGCCGGGATACGCCAGCACCGTCGCCATGGTGGGCAACACGCGCAGGCCTTCCTCGTACACGTAGTGAAGCTGATCGCGGTCAAGCGGATCGGCGCCGAGGCCGACGCCGAGCGCGTACAGGATGCAATCCTGCGGGCGCAGGTGTTGACGCGCGATGGGAATCTTCCAGTGCATCAGCTTGCGATAGTCGATCGTCATGTGGCCTCGTCGAAGGTGGACAAGTGGGCGCTTACGGACATGAACTCGTTACTGCCGTGGAAACGTCAAGCCGTTGACGGCGATCTGCGATGAGGCGCAGGCGCCGCGTCAGTGGGGGAGCGCCGCAACGCGGCTAAGAAAATGACGGAATCGTCCTTGACATACCCATACTACTAAGTATATTTAAATGAAGTCAACAAGAAGTGACAAGAGCCGCACCTCAACCTGTGCGAGCCGGGCGTGTTGCAGGTAAAGTACAGACCTGACTGATACGCTCTAAACGGAGACCAGATGCAACATCCAGGGACCTTGATCCGCGACATGCTGGCGCGTGGCGGCGCCGTGCCGGTGCCGGGCTGCTACGACGCGCTGGGTGCCCTGTTGATCGAACAGGCCGGCTTCGAAGCCGCCTACATGACCGGATTTTCGCTCGCCTCCAGTTACGGCAAGCCCGACATCGGCCTGCTCACCATGACCGACATGGTGCAGCAGGCGACGCGCATTGCCGAAGCGGTTTCCCTTCCCGTGCTGGTCGACGCCGATACCGGTTACGGCGGCGCGGCCAACATCGTCGAAACCGTACGCGCCTTCGAAAAAGCCGGCATCGCCGGATTGCATCTCGAAGACCAGATCATGCCCAAGAAGTGCGGCGCCATGGCCGGCAAGAAACTCGTGCCGATCGAAGAAATGTCGCTGCGCCTGAAAGCCGCGCGCGCGGGTCGCAAGAGCAGCGAATTCGTCATCATCGGCCGCACCGACGCCATGACCATCTACGGCATCGACGAAGTCATCGTGCGCGCAAAGGCGATGGAACGCGCCGGTGCCGACGCCGTCATGGCGCCCTCGCTGAGTACGCCGGCCGAGCTGGAAGCGGTGGCGTCGAGCGTGAAGATCCCCGTGATTTACGTCGCCGCCGAAACCGTTCGTCCCAATTACACGCGCCAACAACTCGCCGCCGCCGGCTTCGCCATGTCGCTGTATCCGCTGTCGCTGATCCAGACGACGTTCAAGGCGCAGCAGGATCTGTTGCGCAGCATGTTCGCCAGCGGCGACACCGTGCAATTGGTGGACGGCATGGCGCAGTTCGCCGACATCGGCAGGCTGGTCGGGGTGGAGCGCGCGGCCGCCTTCGACGCAGAACTGGCGACACAAGTGAACGAAGGGAGCTGACCGCAATGGGCGCAACCATGACGCAAAAAATCCTTGCGCGCACCAGCGGCCGTGTGAATGTCGCGCATGGCGAAATCATCTGGGCTAGTCCGGACCTGGTGACGGCGCCGGAGGTGTCGTTCTCCGCCTATATCAAACGCATCCGCGAAATCGGCGTGACTAAACTCGCGCATCCCGAACGCGTCGCGGTCATCATCGACCACGAAGTCCCTGTGCACAGCATCGCCGGTGCTGAGCGCAACAAGCTCACGCGCCAACTGGCGCAAGAATGGTCGGTCGGGCATTTCTTCGACGGCGCGGGCATCACGCATCCGCTGATGGTGGAGCAGGGCCTGGTCGCGCCGGGCATGTTCGCCGCCGGCGCCGACAGTCACGCACCGGGCCTGGGCGCGGTTGGCGCCTTGTCGGTGCCGTTCGGTTTTGAAGTGTCGATGGTGCTGGCCACCGGCCAGATATGGATGAAGGTGCCCGAGACCATCCGCGTACGCTTGCACGGCGCCTGCCGCCCCGGCGTGGGGGCGCGCGACATCGTGCTGGCGACCATGCAGCAGCTCGACGACGAAGCCACCAGCTATCGCGTCATCGAATACCAGGGTGAAGGCTTGTCGACGCTGTCGGTGCCGGAGCGCATGACGATCTGCGGCCTGTGCGTCGACGCCGGCGCCAAGTCCGGTATCGCCGCCGTCGACCAGCGCTGCCTCGATTACCTGCGTGCGCATGGCGTAGCCGATCCGCAGCCGCCGGCGTCAATCAACAGCGATGCCGACGCCGGGTATGCCATGACCATCGATATCGACCTGGCTACACTGACGCCGCGCGTGTCAATCCCGCCATCGCCCAACCATGTGCGCGAGGCACAGGCCATGTCCGGCATCGCCATCCAGCACGCGTATATCGGCTCGTGCGTGTCCGGCTCGATTGAAGATATCCGCTCCGCCGCCGCCATCCTGCGCGGCCGCAAGGTACATGCCGACGTCAATCTGTTGGTAATCCCGGCCACGCAGCAGGTCTTCCAGCAGGCTTTGCAAGAGGGCTTGCTGACCGAGCTCACCGCCGCCGGCGCGACCATTTCACCGTCGACCTGCGGTCCCTGTTTCGGTGGTATCGCGCAACTGACGGCCGGCGAACGCCGCATCAGCACCAGCACACGCAACGATCCGGGGCGCATGGGCAGCAACGAGGCCGAAATTTTCCTGGCCAGCGCCATGACCGTGGCGGCCTCGGCCATCACCGGCCACATCACCGATCCGCGCGCTTATGCCGAAGGAGGTGCTGCATGAGCGCCGCCGGCAAAACCGGCAAGGGGCGCGCCTGGAAGTTTTCCAGCGACATCTCCAGCGACCAGTTGATCTCGGCACGCCATGTGTTCGAGTTCGATCCGCGCATGCTGCGCCATCATCTGCTGGCCGAAGTGCGGCCCGAGTTCGCGCAGCAGGCGCAGCCCGGCGACGTCATCGTGGCCGGCCGCAATTTCGCTCACGGCAGCAACCATAGCCATCCCTTCCTGGCGATGAAGGCGCTGGGCGTCGGCCTGCTGGTGCGTTCGCTGTCGCGCGGGCCGTTCCGGCTGGCGATCTTCATGGGCGTGCCGGTGCTGATGGCGGGCAGCGACGTGCTCGACGCCATCGACGACGGCGATCAGCTCGACATCGATTTCAGCCGCGGCGCGATCTTCAACGCGACCAGCGGCAAGCAGATGCAGGTGGAGCCGTTGGCGCCTTTCCTGCAGGACATTGTCAATGCAGGCGGCGGTCTCGAATTCGTGAAGTCGCAGTTGACCACCTAGCCTGAGATCTCAGTTTTGTCCGCTGCAGTATTTGTTTGCTCAGTAGTCATTTGCTTTATGATGCGTGCCATTCAGGAGTCAACCGGATGTCAGTTATGTCGATCGTGCGAGACACGTCATTCAGCCAGGAAGCAAACGCCGTGAACGGCCCCGCGGCCATCGTCGTCGAGGCGCTGGAAAAGACCTATGCGACCCACGACGGCGGCAAGGTGCAGGCGCTCGGTCCGATTTCGGTGACGGTGCCGCAAGGCGGCTTCATGACAATCGTCGGCCCGTCGGGCTGCGGCAAATCGACCCTGCTCAAATTGCTGTCGGGCCTGATCCCGCGCTCGGGCGGCTCGATCAAAGTCAACGGCGAAGAAGTGCACGAGCCGCATCGCGACATCGGCATGGTGTTCCAGAGTCCGGTCTTGCTGCCGTGGAAAACCGCCATCGAAAACGTCCTGCTGCCGGCGCGGGTGCTCGGCCTGGAGATGGCGTCCAGCCGCGTGCGCGCGCAGGAGTTGCTGGAGATGGTCGGCCTCGCCGATTTCGCCCATCGCTATCCGAACGAATTGTCGGGCGGCATGCAGCAACGCGTCGCGATTGCCCGCTCGCTGATCCACGATCCGTCCATCCTGATGATGGACGAGCCGTTCGGCGCGCTCGACGCCATGACGCGCGAGGTGATGAACCTGGAGTTGCTGCGCATCTGGCGCAAGGCCGGCAAGACGGTGATCTTCGTGACGCACTCGATTCCGGAGGCGATTTTCCTCGGCACCCACGTGATGGTGCTGTCCAATCGCCCGGGGCGCATCGCCGACCTGGTGACGGTCGACCTGCCCGCCGAACGCGGTCTCGACATCATGTCGACCGACGCTTTCGGCGTGTACAGCAAACGCATTCGCAGTCAGTTCAATACTCAGGGGTTCATCTGATGGAAAGCGTTCATACAAGCGCCGCAGCCAACGCCGGCGTCACTCCGGCGCCGGCCTCTTTCAGCCTGCGCCGCACGCTCAGGGCGCGGCCAGAGCTGCTGCTGATTCCGGCGGTCTTCGTCGCGGTGGTGCTGGTATGGGAGGCGATCATCCGCTTCTTCGAGATCCCGATCTACATCATGCCGGCGCCATCCAACATCGCACTGGCGCTGGTCAACACCGCCTATCTCGACAACGCCTTATACACACTGGGCGAAGCCATGCTGGGCTTCCTGCTGGCGGCGTTGTTCGGCATCGTGCTGGGCGGCCTGATCGCACAGTTCCCGCTGGCGGAAAAGACGCTGTATCCCTATCTGATTGCGATCCAGACCACTCCCAAGGTGGCGGTGGCGCCGCTGTTCATCATGTGGTTCGGTTTCGGCATGACGTCCAAGGTCATCATCGCCGCGACGATCGCGTTCTTTCCGATCCTGGTCAACGTCATCAGCGGCTTGCGCTCGACCGATCCGGCGCGGCTGGAACTGATGCGTTCGCTGCGCGCGACGCGCTGGCAGATTTTTACCATGGTGCGCCTGCCGGGCGCCTTGCCGATGATCTTTGCGGGACTCAACATCGCGATCATTTTCAGCATCCTCGGCGCCATCGTCGGTGAGTTCCTCGGCTCACGCAAGGGACTCGGCAACGCCATCATGCAGATGAACGTCAACCTCGACACGGCGGGCGTGTTCGCCACGCTGTTCGTCCTGTCGGCGATCGGCGTGTGTCTGCATGTGCTGATGGGTTTTCTGCAACGCAAGGCTTTGTTCTGGGCTGACAGTTCGCGCATACCTACCGTTTGAAATGCAGCGATAAAAACAAGAAAATGACGGAGACGAACTGATGTAGCCCCCACCTACGGGAGGCAGCATGAGTAGCTTTTCCTTGAAACCGTTGTCGTCGGCGCTGGGTGCCGAAGTGATCGGCGTCGACATGCGCCGGCCTCTGGACGCGGAGACGGTGCAAGCATTGATCGATGCCTGGCATCGCCACATCATCCTGTTGTTCCGCAACCAGCCGCTGACGTTCGAGGAGCACATCGCCTTCAGCCGTCATTTTGGCGCGCTCGATGATCATGCGGCGATCCCCAAATTCCGCCATCCCGAGCATCCGGAAATTCTGCTTGTCACCAATTACGAAGCAGGCGGCAGGCGGCTCACCGTGGGGCGCCAATGGCATTCCGATCTGTCGACCACCACGCGCCCGGCGAAAGGCTCGCTGCTGCATTGCGTGGAGTTGCCCGAGGTCGGTGGCGACACCATGTTCTGCAACATGTACAAGGCCTGGGACAGTCTGTCGCCGACGCTGCAGTCCATTCTCGACGGCCGCAACGCGCTGCATGACATGACGGCGGCGCGCGAGACGCGGCTGGTGCGCACCAGCGATGAACTGGCCGATATCCGCCGCCGCAATCCTCCGGTCTACCAGCCGATTGCGCGCGTGCACGACGGCAGCGGACGCAAGGCTTTGTATGTGAGCGAGATGACGTCGGTGGCAATCGAGGGCATGACGGAGGACGAGAGCCGGCCGCTGCTGCAATACCTGTACGACCACAGCGTCGTGCCGGAAAATGTTTATCGCCATCGCTGGCAGCTTGGCGACACCATGATGTGGGACAACCGCAGCGCCATGCATATCGCGCTGGCCGATTACGATCACAGCCAGCGCCGCATCATGTACCGCACCACGCTGCTCGGCCAGCCCAGCGGACGTATTGCTGACCTGAGGGAGGACGAATCCGGAATCAGGCCGGAGGCAGTATTTCCTGCAGCTTCTCTACCGGCCGACACAGGCGAGCGCCGCGCGCAGTGACGACGATGGGGCGGTTGATCAGGACCGGATCTTCCAGCATCAGATCGATCAGTTGTGCGTCGCTCCATTTGGCGTTGTCCAGATCCTTCTCGTCGTAGGACGTGCCGCGTCGGCGCATGATATTGCGCACCGGCTCGCCGGTGGCCGCGATGATCTTCTTGAGCGTGGCGCGGTCTGGCGGTGTTTTCAGGTATTCGACGACCTCCGGCTCGATGCCGGCGGCGCGGATCATTTCCAGCACGTTGCGCGAAGTGCTGCATTTTGGGTTGTGGTAAATGGTGACGTCGGACATGGTGTTTCCCTGATCTAAATGATGTGCGCAAGGATAGCCGATCGGAGATCATCCGATTCCGGCTCAGCTGAAAATACTTCATCTCCCCGCATGGCGACAGCTGCTATAGTAAAACGCCCGACGAGAACGTGCAGCGCATACGAGCGAGCACGGCAAACGTCCCATTTCCAGGAAAACAGAGGAGCACAAAAGATGGCAGCACCGAGGAAAATCGCATTGGTCACCGGCGCCGGTTCCGGCATCGGCAAACAGATTTCGCTGGCTTTACTGCGCGACGGCTATGCCGTCGTACTGGCCGGCCGTCGTCAGGCGCCGCTGGAAGAAACCGTCAAGGCGGCCGGCGAATTCGGCGCCAATGCATTGGTGGTGCCGGCCGATGTCAGCGATCCGGCTTCGGTGAAGAACCTGTTTGCCAAGACCAAAGAGAAATTCGGCCGCCTCGATCTGCTGTTCAACAATGCGGGTATCTTTGCGCCGCCGATGTCGCTGGAGGAACTGAGCTACGAGCAGTGGAAGTCGGCAGTCGACATCAACCTGACCGGTGTCTTCCTGTGCACCCAGGAGGCATTCCGTATCATGAAGGAACAATCACCGCGCGGCGGCCGCATCATCAACAACGGTTCGATTTCGGCGCACGCGCCGCGGCCGTTCTCGGTGTCGTACACCGCGACCAAGCACGCGATCACCGGCCTGACCAAGTCGACTTCGCTTGACGGTCGCCGCTACGACATCGCCTGCGGCCAGATCGATATCGGCAATGCCTCGACCGACATGACCGAGCTGATGAAAAAGGGCACCTTGCAAGCCGACGGTTCGACCCAGGTCGAGCCCACCATGGATGCCGGGCATGTGGCGAAGGCCATCCTTTACATGGACAGCCTGCCGCTGGATGCCAATGTACAGTTCATGACTGTCATGGCAACAAAAATGCCGTTCATTGGTCGTGGTTGAACTACGCTTCCGCAAATAAAAAACGCTGCTCTCAAGGCAGCGTTTTTTTATGTCGGCTGGTTTTTCAGACCGGCCCAGCGCGGCGTCAGCGCATGCGGGATGTCGTAGAGATCAAGCACGCGGCCCAGCGTGTGGTCGATCATTTCGGCGATCGATTGCGGGCGGTGGTAAAAGCCGGGCAGCGGTGGGAAGATGATGCCGCCCATTTCAGTGACGCTGGTCATGTTGCGCAGGTGGGCGAGATTAAACGGCGTTTCGCGTACCATCAGCACCAAGCGGCGGCGTTCTTTCAGGACAACGTCGGCGGCGCGCGAGATGAGATTGTCGGACAGGCCGTTGGCAATGGCGGCCAGCGTCTTCATAGAACAAGGGGCGACGATCATCCCCGACGAGGCGAACGAGCCGCTGGCGATCGATGCGCCCACGTCGCGGACCGGATGGACTACATCGGCCAGCGCCTCGACATCCTTGCGGCTCATGTCGAGTTCCTGGTGCAGATTCAGCACGCCGGCTTCGGATACCAGCAGATGGGTTTCCACACCGGCGTCGCGCAGCACGTCCAACAGACGCACGCCGTAGGCCACTCCGGTCGCGCCGGTGATGGCGACGATCAGTCGTTGGCGCGGCGGCGCGGAATTTGTCGCGCTGGACAGGGGATCAGCCCTTGAACAGGGTTTGCAGTTCGCCCGATTCGTACATTTCGCTCAGAATGTCGGAGCCGCCGATGAATTCGCCCTTGACGTACAACTGAGGAATGGTCGGCCAGTTCGAATACTCTTTGATGCCTTGGCGCACGTCAGCGCTTTCCAGCACGTTGACGGTAACGATGTTTTCCGCGCCGCTGGCCTTGAGCAATTGGATCGCCTTGCCTGAGAAGCCGCATTGCGGGAATTGCGCCGTGCCCTTCATGAACAGCACGACAGGGTTTTGGGTAACGGTTTCCTTGATCCAGGATTGGACTTCGCTCATGACTACACCTTCAAAAAGTTCGCAATGCCGTCATTATATGAAAAAGCGGGCGTGCGCGTTGGGAGAGTGCCGTTGCACGAGGAAATGTCTTTCAGGCAACACGGCGCTTGTGGGCTGCTGTGACAAGATGTAAATGATTTGCAGGATTGCAAGACGGTCGTTGTGAACCGGGCGAAAAATATTGTGTAAATATTTTTTGAATATGTGGAAGAGTTAAAAAACAATCACCTTATTGCCAGGAAAACAAGAAAGGGCGCTTGCGCGCCCTTTTTCTTTTGCCGGTCCAGTCCGCCGGCTAGTTGACTATCACGAGGCAGCTGCGGGCAGTGGTTCTTCCGGCAGGCGTTTTGCCATCGAGTGATGGTTTTGCACGCGGTCCTTGTGCTTGATGACCTGGCGATCCAGTTTGTCGATCAGCATGTCAATGGCGGCGTACAGGTCGTGTGCAATGCTCTCGGCATGCAGGTCTTTCCCCTTGATATGAACGTTTATTTCTGCCTTCTGGCGTTTTTCTTTTTCGGTCAGCTTGTCTACGCTGAGAATGACACTGATGTCGATCACATGGTCAAAGTGTCGCTTGATGCGCGTCAGCTTGTTTTGCACGTACTCGCGGATGGCGGGGGTCAAATCGAGATGATGGCCACTAATGGTCAGATTCATACAGCACTCCTATCGTGAGATTGCTGGAGGTTCTTACGCATTGTCCGGTTGCTTGCAGGCAGCACCAGAACAAAACACCCGAACTCAACAGAACACAGCAACGATGCTTTGCTACAGAAAAACTTACAGAGATTTGCGGAGATTCACCGGCGGAATTTTGAGCACTTCGCGGTATTTCGCGACGGTCCGTCGCGCCACCACCATGCCCTGTTCCGCCAACATATCTGCAATCTTGCTATCAGAGAGTGGGTTCTTAGGGTCTTCTGCTCCTATCAGTTGTTTGATGAGAGCCCGTATCGCAGTGGAGGAAGCTTCACCTCCGGTTTCTGTTGCGACGTGGCTGCCGAAGAAGTATTTCAACTCAAACATGCCATGCGGGGTCAGCATGTACTTCTGAGTCGTTACACGAGAAATAGTGCTCTCGTGTAGACCCAGTGTATCAGCTATTTCGCGCAACACAAGGGGTCTCATGGCAACTGCGCCATGTGAAAAAAAGTTGCGTTGCCTCTCAACAATTGCCTGGGCGACACGCAAAATTGTGTCGAAGCGCTGACGCATATTTTTGATCAGCCACTTGGCTTCCTGTAGCTGCGAACCGAGCGATCCGTCGCCCTTGGCTTGCTTGAGCGCATTGGCGTACATGGCGTTGACGCGCAGTCGCGGCATCACATCGTGGTTGAGCAAAACCTGCCAGCCGTCCTTTGACGCTTTGACAATGACGTCGGGCACCACGTAGTCGGAGCGGCCGGATGCAAACACGGCGCCGGGATGCGGATGGCACTGGCGGATCACTGCTTGCGCCTCGCGCAGGTCTTCATCATCGCAACCGAGCGCCTTCTTGATTTTGTTGAAATCGCGCTGGGCGAACAGCGCCAGGTAATCTTCAACGATCGTCAGTGCCAACCGGCGTGTGACAAAGGCAACTTTCGGCAGGCGCCGGACCTGCAGCGCCAGGCATTCGGAGGCGCTGCGCGCGCCGACGCCGGCCGGATCGAAGCTCTGCAGCAGCTTGAGCGCAATGTTCAGTTCGTCAAGTTCGATTTCCAGTTCTTCGGGCAGGCGCGCATGGATTTCTTCCAGCGATTCTTCGAGATAGCCATGGTCGTCGATTGCATCGACGATCAGTTCGATCAATGCGCGGTCACGCAGGCTGCGCACCGTCAGGCGCGTCTGCTCCTGCAGATGCTCGCGCAACGTGACATCGTGTGCTTCGAGTTGCGGACGCGAGTCTTCGTCGTCTGGCGTCTTGCCGGTGCGGGCGACGTCGTCGAAGCTCCAGTCGGCGTCGCCACCGGCGTGTTCGTCACCGACCGGGCTGTCCTGCGGATCGCCGGCCTCGCCTTCGGCGGGCGCTGCGCTGGGTGCGCTGTTCTCGACCGGATCGGCCTGCGCTGACGGCGTGCTGCTAAGGGCGCCGTCGGCCAGCAGCCGCACGGAATTGTCGAGCGCGTCGTCGAGGCGTTCCAGCAGCGGATTGTCCGACAGGATCTGTTCCAGTTCCTGGTGCAGCTCCAGCGTCGACAGCTGCAGCAAACGGATCGACTGCTGCAACTGCGGCGTCAATGCCAGATGCTGGGAGGTGCGAAGCTGGAGGGATTGTTTCATTCAGTTATCAGTCGGCCTGGGGGCTACATGCGGAAGTGTTCGCCGAGATACACGCGGCGGACGGACTCATCGGCGATGATGTCGTCGGGGCTGCCGCTGGCCAGCACGGTGCCCTGATTGATGATGTAGGCGCGGTCGCAGATGCCCAGCGTTTCACGCACGTTGTGGTCGGTGATTAGCACGCCGATGCCGCGTTCCTTGAGGAAGCGCACGATGCGCTGGATCTCGATCACGGCGATCGGATCGATACCGGCGAACGGTTCGTCGAGCAGCACGAAGCGCGGATCGGTCGCCAGCGCACGTGCGATCTCGACGCGTCGGCGTTCGCCGCCTGACAGCGACAAGGCCGGGCTTTCGCGCAGTTTCTCGATCTGCAATTCGTGCAGCAGGCTGTTGAGGCGGCCTTCGATCTCGTCGCGGCTGAGCGACTTGCCGTCTTCCTTGCGCAGTTCCAGCACGGCGCGGATGTTGTCCTCCACGTTGAGCTTGCGGAATACCGAAGCTTCTTGCGGCAGGTAGGACAGGCCGAGCTGTGCGCGCTCATGGATGGGCAGGCGCGAAATCGCCGCGCCGTCGAGGTCGATCTCGCCGCCGTCGGACGGCACCAGGCCGACGATCATGTAAAACGACGTGGTCTTGCCGGCGCCGTTGGGGCCGAGCAGGCCGACCACTTCGCCGCTGGCGACTTCGAGCGAGACGTCGCGCACGACCTGGCGCGCGCCGTAGCTCTTTTGCAATCCGCGTACTACGAGAGAACTGATCGCCATCTTATTGGCCCTTCGAAGAATCGACGCGCGGCTGGATGATCGCGGTGATGCGACCGCCGCCGGGTTTGCTTTCGCCGGTGTTGGTGTTGTTGACCGAGTAGAATTCGGCGCGGCTGTCGTAGGAGATGAATTCGCCGTTGACTTCATCGGTCACGCGCGGCCCGTCCATGCGCTGCATGTGGGCGCGCGTAAACAGTTTGGAGATTTCAGTCTTCTCGCTGTATTCGATGCGTTCGGCCTGGCCTTCGATCCACAGGTTGGGACCGCCGTCGCGCTTCTGGCGGAAACTCGCCAGCTGGCCGGGCGCCGCGTACAGGATGGCGAATTCATAACCGGCCGGATCGGTGGTCAGCACCACCTTGCCGGCCTTGATCAGCAGCGTGCCGCGCGTGAGCACGACGTTGCCTGTGAAGGTCTTCACCTGCTTGACGTCGTCGTACACCATTTGCTCGGCTTCGATGCGGGTCGGCTTTTCAGTGTCGGCGCGTTCGGCGCGGGCGAGGCCGGCAACGCTCATCAGGAGCACGGTGAGCAGCGGCAGTAGGGATGTCGTTTTCATAGGATCCTGCGCAAGTATCTCGTTTGGATTATGCCAATTGGCGATGGGGGCTGAAGGCTAACGGGACGGACGTGAGCGCGGCTGGTACGTGCCGCGCACATTGTGTAGCAACTGGAATTCCTGCGTCGCGTTGTTGGCGATCATGCCGGTGCCGGTCATGATGGATTGCCCCATCGTGATTTCAACCGGCTTGTCGGTGCGCGCGATGTCTTCGTCAGGCAGCAGCAGCAGGTATTCGGTTTTCAGGTGCATGTCTTCGGCAGTGCCGAATGCGGAGCGGTCGGCATTGACGTTGTCATACATGTGGATCTTGCTGTTGTCGTCTTCAATCCTGGCGCGCTGCGAACGCAGGGTCATCGGCGGCTTTTCCTTTGTCAGGCTGGTGATGACGGGCAAGGTCACTTCGAACGAATCATCGGTCGGGAAATGCACCATCTTCTTGCCGGTGATGTCGTAGCGCGGCTGGCCGGTCTCGGACATCTTCACGTAACTGAAATCTTCGACGTAATAATCCGGCTTGCTGCGCGGACGAGCGGCCAGCGTGTCGTCGGCATTGCGCCGCATGACCTGCAGCACCCAGAAGCTGCCGAGCGCCAGCGCCGTCAGCACCACGAGCACGACGATCAACCGGATGCGCTGCGTCGCGCGTTCGCCGCTGCGATTGCTCATGCCAGGTAAGCGGCCAGCGCCGCCTCGTAATAGCCTTGCGCGGTGAGGATGAAGTCGCAGACCTCGCGCGCGGCGCCGTTGCCGCCAAAATTGTCGGTGATGTAATCGGCGCGTTGCTTGACGTCGTGATGGCCGTTGGCCACGCAGGCCGTGAAACCGACCTTGGTCAGCACCGGCAGATCGATCACGTCATCGCCCAGGTAGCCGCAGGCGGAGGCCGCGACGCCGGTCTGTTCGAGCAACTGCGCGAAGGCGATGCGCTTGTCGTGCACGCCCTGAAACACGTGGGCAATGCCCAGGTCCTTGGCGCGGCGCAGGACGATAGGCGACTGGCGCGCGGTGATGATGGCCGTGGCGATGCCGCCGAACTGCTGCAGCATCTTGATACCATGGCCGTCGAGTGCGTTGAATCGTTTGACCGGTTCGCCTTCTGGGCCGTAATACAAGCCGCCGTCAGTCAGCACGCCGTCGACGTCGAAAATCATCAGCCGGACTTGCCGGGCATTGGCGACGGCCGCCGCACTGGCCTTGCTGAATCGTTCGGCCATCAGATCACCTTGGCGCGGGTCAGGTCGTGGATATGCAGCGCGCCCACCAGCTTGCCCTGGGCGTCGGCCACCAGCACCTGGTTGATGCGGAATTCTTCCATCAGCTGGACGGCATCGACCGCCAGTTGGTCGGGACTGATCGTGCGCGGGCCGCGATGCATGACGTCGGCGATCGACGATTTGATGAAATCTTCGCCGCGCTCCAGCAGACGGCGCAGGTCGCCATCCGTAAATACGCCGATCGGGTGATCTTCGTCGTCGACGACGGCGGTCATCGCCATGCCCTTGCGGGTGATTTCCATCAGCGCCGCCGATAGCGACACGTCCGGCTTGACCGCCGGAATGGCGTCGCCGGTACGCATGACGTCGCGGACATGAGTCAGCAGGCGGCGGCCCAGCGCGCCGCCCGGATGCGAGCGGGCAAAGTCTTCTTCCAGGAAGCCGCGCGCATCCAGCAGCGACACCGCGAGCGCATCGCCCATGGCCAGCGTGGCGGTGGTGCTGGCGGTCGGTGCCAGGTTGAGGGTACAGGCTTCCTTGGCCACGCCGACGTTCAGGTGGATCGCCGACAGGAGCGCCAGGCTGGATTCGTCGTTGCCGGTCATGGCGATCAGGTAGGCGCCCATGCGCTTGATGATCGGCACGATGGCCATGAGCTCGGCGGTCTCGCCGGAATTCGAGATGGCGATGAAAACATCATTAGGGGTAACCATGCCAAGATCGCCGTGCGCGGCTTCGGCGGGATGCATGAACAGCGCCGGCGTACCGGTCGAGGCGAAGGTGGCGGCAATCTTGCGGCCGATATGGCCGGATTTGCCGATACCGGAGACCACCACGCGGCCCTTGCATTCAAGCAAAACGCCGACGGCACGGGCCAGCGGTTCGGCCTCGGCGTCCGACATGCGGGATTTCAGCGCCAGGATGGCGTCGGCTTCAATCTGAAGAGTCTGGCGGGCGAGCTCAAGCGCGCGCTGCGCACGTTCTGTGGAAAAAGATTTTGGCAAGATTTTAGCTTCGGTTACACTCATAACCGAAGTATAAACGAATTACGAAAGCAAAAAACTTGCCAGATGTAACGTCGTGTAGCGTCAGGGAGGTCGCGCCGCTGGATCCGACGCGGCAGTCTGTGGTGCAAAAGCCCGAAAAGCCTGGGGGACAAGGCTGGTCACCGCAGGCTTGCTGCAATGCGATACCGATCGGAATCGATGGCGGCAGGGCGGGCATGATTCTGGCTTAACAGGCCTTGCGGCCTTCACTTATAAAAATTGCTTCGTTTTCCACTACATGTTTTCAGGACTAGAGCTCACTCTTTTTCTACTCGGCGCTGCGGTGCTTGGGGTCGTCGCTTTTCGAATGATGCATCTGCCGCCGATGCTGGGTTACCTCGTCGTCGGCATTGTCATCGGCCCGCACGGACTCGGTTTCGCCGACGACAATGAAACCACGCACGCGCTTGCGGAGTTCGGCGTGGTGTTCCTGATGTTCTCGATCGGCCTGGAATTCTCGCTGCCCAAACTGTCGGCCATGCGGCACATCGTCTTCGGCCTCGGCGTGGCGCAGGTGCTGGCAACCATCGCGGTGGCCATGGTGTTCGGCTGGAGCACCGCCTACATCCTGCCGCAACTCCACGAAATCAGCTGGCCGGCCGCGTTTGCGCTGGGCGGCGCGCTGGCGATGTCCTCCACCGCGATTGTCTCCAAACTGCTGACCGAACGGCTCGAGCTGGAAACCGAACACGGCCGCCGCATCCTCGGCATCCTGCTGTTCCAGGACCTGGCGCTGGTGCCGCTGCTGATCATCGTGCCGGCGCTGGCCAAGAATTCCGGCAACCTGGTCGTCACGCTGGCCTGGGCGTCGGTCAAGGCGCTGGTGGTGCTGGCCTTGCTGCTGTTCTTTGGCCAGAAGCTCATGCGCAGCTGGTTCCAGATCGTCGTCAAGCGGCGTTCGCAGGAACTGTTCATGCTGAACCTGCTGATGATCACGCTGGGCGCCGCCTGGATCACCGAAAAGGCCGGCCTGTCGCTGGCGCTGGGCGCGTTCATCGCCGGCATGCTGATTTCCGAAACCGAATACAAACATCAGGTGGAGGAGGACATCAAGTCCTTCCGCGACGTGCTGCTCGGATTGTTCTTCATCACCATCGGCATGTTGCTCAACGTGCATCTGGTGCTGGAGCACTGGTGGCTGGTGCTGCTGCTGCTGGTCGGTCCGGTGCTGCTCAAGTTCGTGCTGATCGCCGGTCTCGCCAAACTGTTCGGCTCGACCACCGGCGTGGCGTTGCGCACCGGCCTGGCGCTGGCGCAGGCCGGTGAATTCGGCTTCGTGCTGCTGAACCAGGCGGGCGGTTTGCAATTGATGGATCCCTTGCTGATCCAGGTGATCCTGGCCTCGATGGTGCTGTCGATGCTGGCGGCGCCGTTCTTGCTGGCCAAATCCGACGCCATCGTGATGAAGCTGTCGGCCAATGAATGGATGCTGCAATCGCTGGCGCTGACGCAACTGGCTACGCGCACCATGTCGAGCCAGAAGCACGTGATCATCGCCGGCTTCGGCCGCAGCGGCCAGAGCCTGGCCAAGCTGCTTGAAGAAGAGGGGATTCCCTATCACGCGTTGGAGATGGACCCGGACCTGGTGCACGACACCCGCGAGGCCGGCGCCAATGTTTCCTACGGCGACGCCGCGCGCCGCGAAAGCCTGGTGGCGGCGGGCATCCATCGCGCCGCTGCACTGGTGGTGACCTACGCCAGCACGCCGTCGGCGTTGAAGGTTTTGCATCATGCCAATGAACTGGCCCCGACCCTGCCGGTCATCGTGCGCAGCCACGACGACGCCGATCTCGACAAGCTGCTCGAGGCCGGCGCCACCGAAGTCGTGCCGGAGGCGCTGGAGGGCAGCCTGATGCTGGCATCGCATGCGCTGGTGATGCTGGGCGTGCCGCTGCGCCGCGTGGTGCATCGCGTGCAAAGCGCGCGCGACGAGCGCTATACCTCCCTGCGCGGTTATTTCCACGGCGCCTCGGACGTGCCGGAAGACAACGACAACCTCAACGTACGGCTGCAATCCGTGGCGCTCAACGAAGGCGCGGCCGCGATCGGCAAGACGCTGTACCAGGTCGCGCTGGAGCAATTCGACACCGAGGTCACCATGCTCAGACGCGGCAAGCTGCGCGTCGAATTCAAGCCCGATACGGTCTTGCAGACCGGCGACATCGTGGTGTTGCGCGGTACCGGTGAAAACATCTTGCGCGCCGAAAAACGCCTTCTCAAAAAGTAGACATGGACATCCTTGAGCGCATCACCGGGATCATCCTTCCCGTATTCGCCATCATCGCCATTGGTTACGGCTATGCGCGCTGGCGCGGCGAAGTGGTGCGTTCCGACATGGCCTCGGTCAATCGCGTGTCCATGGAGGTGTTGGCGCCGCTGATGGTGTTCAGCGCCTTGTCGGCGAAAGACTTCGATCTCGCGCACAACGGCTGGCTGATCCTCGCCAGCGTGATCATTTCGCTCGGTTCCGGCTTGCTGGCCTGGCCGGTGGCGAAAATGCTGGGTTACGACAAACGCACTTTCCTGCCGCCGATGATGTACAACAACGGCGGCAACATGGGCGTGCCGCTGATGTTGCTGGCCTTCGGCCCCGAGAGCCTGTCGGCGGCGGTGGCCTTGTTCACGGCGGCCACCTTCGTATATTTCTCGCTGGGCATCAAGATGCTGCAGCATGGCCGCACGACCAGCATGCGTCCCGGCTCCTTCCTCAAACTGTTCAAGAGCCCGATCATGGTAGCCATGGTGCTGGGCGTATTGTTCGCGGTCTTGCACGTGCCGTTGCCGCAACCGGTGTTTTCGGCGATGAAGCTGCTCGGTGAAGCCAGCATCCCGATCATGCTGTTCGCGCTCGGCGTGCGCATGATGGACATCAGCTTCAAGAGCTGGCACATCGGACTGGTCGGGGCGGTGACGTGTCCAGTGGTCGGATTGATCGTCGCCTTTGCGCTCGACCAGGTATTGCCGTTGACGGCGGGCCAGCGCGGCCAGATGTATCTGTTCGGCGCCTTGCCGCCTGCAGTGCTGTGTTTCATGGTGGCCGAGCAATACCGTCAGGAGCCGGACAAAGTGGCGTCGATCGTGCTCATGGGAAACCTTGCAGCACTGATTTTCGTACCGCTCGGTTTATGGTTGGGATTGCAAGCTTCAATCCGTTGAAATGCGCCGTGGGGCGGGCTTTGTTTTGCGTATCTTGGTACAGTAAATGCTTACAGAATGGCACTTTGGTGCTCAATCCGATTGTAAGGAAGTTGTCATGTTCAAGAATTTTTCCATCAAGGCACGTCTCATCTTTGTCGTCAGTTTCTTGTCCCTGCTGCTGGCGTTGTTCGGCGCCGTCGGCCTGACCAGCCTGCAACAAACCAATTCCGCACTCAAATCATTGTATGAAGACCGGGTGATTGCACTCGGGCAACTGGCGCAGGTAACCACTGCCGTCGAATCCGGCCGATACGCCATTTCGACGGCCATCGTCGGCGATTCGGGCGAAATCGACAAGAGCATGGATGCGCTCGAGAAAACCTTGCAGGACGGAGAAAAGGTCTGGCAGGCTTATCTGGCGACGTATCTGACGCCGGAAGAAAAGCAGATCACCGAGCAATTCACTGCGCAAAAGAAAAAGTTCATCGCCGAAGGCGTCAAGCCCGCGATGGAAGCGCTGCACAACCGCGACTTCCAGGGCGCGACCGATTTGTACAATGGCCCCTTGCTGGAAATATTCAAGCAGATCAACGTCACCATGGCCAAGCTGACCCGCTTGCAGCAGGACGTCAGCAAGCAGCTCTACAATGAATCGCAGGCGCGCTACGACACCTTCCTGACGATGACCATCGCGGCCATCGTCATCGGTTTGTCGGTCGCACTCATCATGGGCATCTGGCTGGTGCGGGCGATTTCCGGACCGCTCAATGAAGCCGTCCGGGTGGCGCGCGGCGTGGCCGACGGCGACCTGACCCAGGATATCGTCGTGCATTCGCGGGACGAAGCCGGCCAGCTCATGGAAGCCCTCAAAACCATGAACGCCCGTTTGCAGCAAATCGTCGGCGAAGTGCGCGTGAGCACCGACACTATCACTACCGCCTCGAGCGAAATCGCCAGCGGCAACCTCGACCTGTCTGCCCGCACCGAAAGCCAGGCCGGCTCGCTGGAAGAAACCGCTTCTGCGATGGAAGAACTGACCTCGACCGTCAAGCAAAACGCCGACAACGCGCGCCAGGCCAATCAACTTGCGGCGTCGGCGTCGCAGATCGCGCAAGAGGGCGGCAACGTCGTCAGCCAGGTGGTGGTCACGATGAACAACATCAACGACTCGTCGAAAAAGATTGTCGACATCATCAGCGTGATTGACGGCATCGCCTTCCAGACCAACATCCTTGCCCTGAATGCAGCGGTGGAAGCCGCGCGCGCCGGTGAACAGGGCCGCGGCTTTGCCGTGGTGGCATCGGAAGTGCGCAGCCTGGCGCAGCGTTCGGCTGCAGCCGCGAAAGAAATCAAGACCCTGATCGACGATTCGGTGCAAAAGGTCGGCGAGGGCAGCAAGCTGGTCGAGCAGGCCGGCGTCACCATGGACGAAGTGGTCGCCAGCGTCAAGCGCGTGACCGACGTCATGGGCGAGATCACGGCGGCCAGCCAGGAGCAGAGTTCCGGCATCGAAGAAGTCAACCGCGCCATCACCCAGATGGACGAGACCACGCAACAGAACGCCGCGCTGGTCGAACAGGCCGCCGCCGCCGCACAATCCTTGCAGGACCAGGCGCAACGCCTGACGCAGTCAGTCAGCGTGTTCAAGCTCGACGGCAACCGCCAGCTGGCGGCCGCGCCGAAGATGACGGCGCCGGTGCGCACCGTCGACATCACGCCGCGGCCGGCAGCGGTCGCGGCAACAAAGAAGCCCACGGCCACACCGGCCAAGGCGGCAAAGTCCGCTGCTGCGCCGGCCCTCCCCGCGAGTGCGGCGGTCAAGCCGAACGACGATGATTGGGAGCAATTCTGAGGCGCTTCTCAGGGACTTTCTTCAGGGCGTAAAAAAGGGTGTTGCCGGCAACGGCAACACCCTTTTTCTTGCGCGCCAGCAGTCGCTGGTCAATCCAGCGCGATGTCTTCCGATGCCGCCGAGCGCGTTCCCGCAACCGGCGCATTGCTGCGGCCGTGATAGGCGAACACCACCGACGCCTTGACCTGGTCCGAACTGTTGCGTCCTGCCGCATGGAACAGGCCGCTGTGGAACAGCACCACGTCGCCCTTTTCGAGCGGCACGGAAATCCCCTGCGCAAACAAGGCCTGGTTGGCCGCCACTTCCGGACGCAGGAAATCGAGTTCGTCCATCTGGTCCGGTTGCAACTGCAGCAGATGCGAACCCGGAATGAATTTGAGGCCGCCGTTGTCGGCATGTTCCGGACCCAGCGCCAGCCAGACCGAAATCAGTTCGTTGCGTGGGAACGACCAGTAACGGATATCGCGATGCCAGCCGGTGGCGGTGCCGAAGGTCGGATGCTTGGTCATCACGCAATTGTGATGCGCCAGCGTGACGCTGACCGGCTCTTCGAACAACTGGTGCAATGCCGCCACCAGCGTCGGATTGGACGCCCACATGCGGAAATGATCGTCGCGCTGCCAGGCTGCGCGCAAGCGTCGCGCCGTGCGGCCGCCGGGGGCATCGAGCGAAGCAGGGGCACCGGCGTAGCCGACTTCGGCTTCGTATTCGAGCGGCGCCACGGCCTGCTGCACATGCGCGCGCGTCACCGCCAGCATGTTGTCGCAGGCGGCGGCCGGAACGAAGCCCTTGAGCAGCAGGTATCCCTGGCTGCGAAAGGCTTCGATCTGGGCTTGGGACAGTGGAGCGTGCATGGCTGGCCTTGCGTCTTTCTTGCTATTTCTTCTTTTTCAACAGCGGCGCCAGGTAATGCCCGGTGATGCTTTCGGGATTCTTGGCGACGTCCTCGGGAGAGCCGACGGCGATGATCTTGCCGCCACCTGCGCCGCCTTCGGGGCCGAGATCGATGATCCAATCGGCAGTCTTGATGACGTCCAGATTGTGCTCGATGATCGTCACGGTATTGCCCTGGTCGCGCAAGCGATGGATCACCTTCAGCAGCAGGTCGATGTCATGGAAATGCAGGCCGGTGGTCGGTTCGTCCAGGATGTACAGCGTACGCCCGGTATCGCGTTTGGACAACTCCAGCGACAGTTTGACGCGTTGTGCTTCACCGCCCGACAGCGTGGTCGCGCTCTGGCCCAGCTTGATGTAGCCGAGGCCGACGTCGAGCAGGGTTTGCAGCTTGCGCGCGATCAGCGGCACCGGCAGGAAGAAGGTGTGCGCGTCTTCCACCGTCATCTCGAGGATTTCGGTGATGTTCTTGCCCTTGTATTGCACTTCCAGGGTTTCACGGTTGTAGCGCTTGCCGTGGCAAACGTCGCACGGCACGTAGACGTCCGGCAGGAAGTGCATCTCGACCTTGATCACGCCGTCGCCCTGGCAGGCTTCGCAGCGGCCGCCCTTGACGTTGAACGAGAAGCGTCCGGCGCTGTAGCCGCGTTCCTTGGCGGCCGGCACGGTGGCGAACAGGTCGCGGATCGGCGTGAACAGGCCGGTGTAGGTCGCCGGATTCGAACGCGGCGTGCGGCCGATCGGGGCCTGGTCGACGGAGATGACCTTGTCGAAATGTTCCAGGCCGCTGATCGATTCATGTTCCGCGGGTTCGGTCTGCGAGCCATACAGGTGGCGCGACGCCGCCAGGTACAGCGTGTCGTTGACCAGTGTCGACTTGCCCGAACCGGACACGCCGGTGACGCAAGTGAGCAGGCCCACCGGCAGGTCGAAACTGACGTTCTTGAGGTTGTTGCCGGTGGCGCCGGTGATGGTCAGCTGGCGTTCCGGATCAGGCTGCACGCGTTTCTTCGGCACGCTGATTTCCAGCGAGCCGTTGAGGTATTTTGCGGTCAGCGATTTCTTGCTCTTGAGGATGTCTTCCAGCGTGCCCTGGGCGATGATGTCGCCGCCGTGCACGCCCGCGCCCAGGCCCATGTCGACCACGTAGTCGGCGGTGCGGATGGCGTCTTCGTCATGCTCCACCACCAGCACGCTGTTGCCGATGTCGCGCAGATGCTTGAGCGTGCCGATCAGGCGGTCGTTGTCGCGCTGATGCAGGCCGATCGAGGGCTCGTCCAGCACGTACATCACGCCGGTCAGGCCGGAACCGATCTGCGAGGCCAGGCGGATACGCTGCGCTTCGCCGCCGGACAGCGTATCGGCGCTGCGTTCAAGAGAGAGGTAGTCGAGGCCGACGTTGTTGAGGAATTTCAGGCGCGAAATGATTTCCTTGATGATGCGGTCGGCGATCTCTTTCTTGGCGCCGGTCAGCTTCAGGTTCTCGAAGAACGACAAGGTCTCGCGCAGCGGCGTCGCCGCGACTTCATAGATGGCGCGCTGCTGGCGACCGGCACCGATCTTGACGAAGCGCGCTTCCACGCGCAGGCGTGCGCCCTGGCAGGACGGGCATTCCTTTTCGTTGATGAACTTGGCCAGTTCTTCCTTGACCGCCATCGAATCGGTTTCGCGGTAGCGGCGCTGCAGGTTGGTGACCACGCCTTCGAAGGTGTGCTCGCGCACCACGGTGCGGCCGCGCTCGTTCACGTAGGTGAACGGAATGGTCTGGCGGCCGGAGCCGTACAGAATTACTTGCTGGGATTTCTCCGGCAGTTGTTCGAACGGGACATCGATGTCGAATTCATAGAACGCCGCCAGGTTCGACAGCATCTGGAAGTAGAACTGGTTGCGGCGATCCCAGCCTTTGATCGCGCCGCTGGCCAGCGACAGATTGGGGAAGGCGACGATGCGCTTGGGATCGAAGAACTCGATATGGCCCAGGCCGTCGCACTCCGGGCAGGCGCCCATCGGATTGTTGAACGAGAACAGGCGCGGCTCCAGCTCCTGCAGCGAATAGCCGCAAGTAGGGCAGGCAAATTTGTTGGAGTAAAGATGTTCCTTGGCGGTATCCATCTCCAGCGCAATGGCGCGGCCTTCGGCGATGCGCAGCGCGGTTTCAAAACTTTCCGCCAGGCGTTGCTTGATGTCTTCCTTGACCTTGACGCGGTCGATGACGACGTCGATGGTGTGCTTTTCGGTTTTCTTCAGCTTGGGCAGGTCGTCGATCTCGTAGACTTTTGCCGTGCCGGTGCCGCTCTGGATGCGGAAACGTACAAATCCGTGCGCCTGCATCTGTTCGAACAGGTCGACGTGCTCGCCCTTGCGATTGGCGACGACCGGCGCCAGGATCATCAGCTTGGTGTCTTCCGGCATGGCCAGCACGGCGTCGACCATTTGCGACACCGATTGCGCGGCCAGCGGATTTTCCGGATGGTCGGGGCAGTAAGGGGTGCCGACGCGGGCGTACAGCAGGCGCAGGTAATCGTGAATTTCCGTGACCGTGCCGACGGTCGAGCGCGGATTGTGCGAGGTCGCCTTCTGCTCGATCGAGATCGCCGGCGACAGGCCTTCGATCATGTCGACGTCGGGCTTTTCCATCAGTTGCAGGAACTGGCGGGCATAGGACGACAGCGACTCGACATAGCGGCGTTGGCCTTCTGCATACAGTGTGTCGAATGCCAGCGACGACTTGCCCGAGCCGGACAGGCCGGTGATCACGATCAGTTTGTTGCGGGGTAAGTCGAGGCTGATGTTCTTCAGATTGTGCGTGCGTGCGCCGCGAATGCGAATTTCTTCCATGGATGCCTTCAGCGTAAGTTTTCCATCCGTTGTTCATATGAACATTGAATGGAGGATCAACCTATTACTATATCAGGACTCACCACTTGCGGCTGGACCGGTGGGCTGGGGAAGATCCTGGCGTCACTTCGTGAATGTTGCGGCTGTGGACGGGGCCGGAGCGATGCGGCGGTAGACGTTGAAAGTCTGTTCCTCGTCGCCGTCGCGCGCCCCTTCCCAGAACGGCGTCCAGACACCCCGGGGCAGGCCGGTGCCGAAGGGCGTCTGCACAATGGCCCAGCGGCAGCTGGTGCTGCGGGACGTATCGATGGGCTGGTGGAGGATGCCGGTGTAATAGAACAGCATCGGCGCTTCCGATTCACCCAGGCCGATACTGGCCATGCAATCGCCCGCGCGCCATTCCGGCTTCAGCTTGTCCGACAGGCGGGCGTAGACATACTCGAAGCTCTTGGCAAAATCACCCCACGGCAACAGCAAGGTATACGTAGCACCCCACATCAGCGTCAGGCCGGCAAACCAGCTCAGGGCGCCGCGCCACTTGCCGCATTGTTTCAGGTGCGGCAGGCTGCACAGCCAACCCAGCGTCATCAGGATCGCCGCGCCCAGCGCCAGCGGCTGCAGCGGCGTGATGAAGCCGAGCGGCAGCCAATTGGCGAGGTAGGACAAATAATGATGGTATTCAACCGGACCGACGGAAATCACGTAGATCGTCCATACAAGTGCGGTCATCCCGCCGAAAAACAAGCGCGCAAACCAGTCCCAGCCGAGGTGGGACCAATCGGGAAGGCGATCGATGGCGGCCGAACCCAGCAGGCACAACGGCAGGATCAGCGGCAGCAGGTACAACTGGCGAGCGGTGGCCGACATCAGCAAAAGGGTGACGCAAACCACCGTGAACGCCAGTGGAATCGCGACGCACGGTTGCCGGACCCGGCGCCAGTCACCGCCAGCCATCGCCAGCACCGCCAGCGGCGCACCGGGCAGTGCAAAGCCGGTCAGCGCGCGGAAGATCACCGTATGGTCGTTGTCGGAACCGAGCTTCTTGACCGAGAACCCCAGGAAGCGGCCGACGTTGTTGTCCCAGAACCATTCCATGAACAGCGGCATCGAATGCTGCGCCAGCAGCGCCGGCCAGATGATGAAGAACGGCAGCGACACCAGCACGGCCAGGCCGACCATGCGCAGGTAGGAGCGCGAGCGGCACTCGCGCACCAGCAAGCCGACCAGGAGCGCGGTCGCGGCGTAAATGACGGGAACGAACAAGCCCTTGGACATTTCGGCAATGCCGACGCCGAGGCCGAACCACAGCGCCGCCGAGAGCCGCGGCGTCTTGCGTTGCTCGTTGAGGGCAATCTGCAGCAGGCCGTACATGGCAATCGCGCCGCCGCAGACCAGCGCGACGTCGGTGAACATGTCATGCGCATGCTTGATCATGCCGACGGTGCCGGCGAACAGCGCCAGCGTGCCCAGCACGCGCGCGTTCAGGAAGCCGTCTTCATTCCATGCGGCGCGCGCGATGCGCGCCACGAACAGCAGGGTGATCAGCATGAAGAACACCGAGGTCACGCGCGCGCCGTCGGCATAGCTGAGCAACGGATGCAGCGCGGCGGCGAACAGCGTGGCGGTCCAGTAGTACAGCGGCGGTTTTTCCATGAAGGGCACGCCGGCGTTGGTGGGCACCAGATATTCGCCGCTGGTCAGCATGTGATGGATCATGCCGAAGCTGTAGGCCTCGTCCTGTTTCCAGGGGCCGTGGGCAAAGATGCCGGGAAGCAAGTAAGCGCATGCCACGGCCGCCAGAATCAACCACGCCGCCCGCGGCGAAAGGTGCTGCTGAAAAGGCGTCAGGTAGGGTGAGCGGACAGGCGAAAGCATAAAATTGAATACGAGCAACGGACAGGAATGAGCAACCGTCTATTGTTGCACAATCGTCCAGCCAGAAACATTGCGTTACAAAACGAAACATGAAAATTAGGTAAAGAAATGCCCTGTGTGTCGGGGGCCACCCGACGTAAAAAAAGCGGGGGCGGATTTGTTTGCTGCTAACATGCCGGGTTTGGGTAACCGCCAACGCGATGTGCTGTTTCAGTACGATCTCGCAGCACGCTCAGCTACGTCATCTTCACCATGAACGCCAATTCTTCCGAATCCGCAGAGAAAGCCGGCATGTCCGGCGCCGAAATCCGTGCCAGCGCGTCGCTGGCATCGATCTTCGCCTTGCGCATGCTCGGCCTGTTCCTGATCCTGCCGGTGTTCGCGGTCCATGCCAAAGGCCTGTCGGGCGGCGAAAACGCGGCCATGGTCGGCCTGGCCATGGGCATCTACGGCCTGGCGCAATCGTTCGGCCAGATTCCGTTTGGCATCGCGTCCGATAAATACGGCCGCAAGCGCGTCATCGTGTCGGGATTGGTGCTGTTCGCGCTGGGTTCCTTCATTGCTGCCGGCGCGCAGGATCTCAACTGGATCATCGTCGGGCGCGCGATCCAGGGCGCCGGCGCGATTTCGGCCGCGGTGACGGCGTTCATCGCCGATTCGACACGCGAAGAACATCGCACCAAAGCCATGGCGATGGTGGGCGGCTCGATCGGCCTGACCTTTGCGCTGTCGCTGGTGGCGTCGCCGTTGCTGTACAAGACGATCGGCATGGGCGGCATTTTCGGACTCACCGGCGTGCTGGCGCTGGCTGCCATCGGTGTGGTGCTGTTCGTGGTGCCCGAGGCGCCGATGGTCAAGGCGCGTCGCGTGCCATTGGGTGAAGTATTGCGCCATGCCGAGCTGATGCGTCTGAACTTCGGCGTGTTCGCCTTGCACATGACGCAAATGGCGATGTTCGTGGTGCTGCCCGCCGCGCTGGTGCAATATGCCGGCCTGCCGGTGTCCGAGCACTGGAAGATTTACCTGCCCGTGGTGCTGGTCTCGTTCGTGTTCATGTTGCCGCCGGTGTTCATCGGTGAAAAGCGTGGACTCATGAAGCAGGTTTTCGTCGCCGCCATCTCGCTGCTGCTGCTGGTGCAGATCGGCATGTGGCTGACCTTGTCGCATTTCGCCGCACATTGGTGGGTGCTGGTGTTCCTGTTGTTCGCGTTCTTCATCGCTTTCAACATCCTGGAAGCCTGCCAGCCGTCGCTGGTGTCGCGCATTGCGCCGGCGGCCGCCAAAGGCACCGCGCTGGGCGTCTACAATACGTTGCAGGCGCTCGGCTTGTTCTGCGGCGGCGCCCTGGGTGGATGGCTGAAACAATATGCAGGCGCATCCTCGGTGTTCGTAATGTGTGCTGTGGCAACACTGACCTGGCTTATAATCGCGTCTAACATGAAAAATCTGCCGCGCCGCGGCGTCCAGCCCGCAAGCGCAACGGCTTAGGTTTCAAATCAGTTATCAAATTTAGTGAAATTCAGGAGAAACAATGGCATCGGTCAATAAAGTCATCATCGTCGGCAATCTCGGACGTGACCCGGAAACGCGTTACATGCCCAATGGCGAAGCCGTCACCAACGTCGCCGTCGCCACGACCGAAAGCTGGAAGGACAAGAACAGCGGTGAAAAGAAAGAACTCACCGAATGGCACCGCATCACCTTCTATCGCAAGCTGGCTGAAATCGCCGGCCAGTACCTGAAAAAAGGTTCGCAAGTCTACGTCGAAGGCCGCCTGCAGACACGCAAGTGGACCGACAAGGACGGTGTCGAGAAGTACACCACCGAAATCATCGCCGACACCATGCAAATGCTGGGCAGCCGCCAGGGCATGGGTGGCGGCGCGTCGGATGACGGCAGCAGCTATGGCGGCGGCGGTGCGCCGGCCCGTCAGAGCTCGGGTGGCGGTGCGGGCGGCGGAGGTGGCGCGACGCGCGCTCCGGCGGCTCGCCCGGCGCCGAATTTCTCGGACATGGATGACGACATCCCGTTCTAGGTCTTATAAGATCGGCTTTTTCCGCACATTAAAAAACCGGCCTCGCAAGAGCGCCGTTTTTTTTTATTGCTGCAAGGATGTCAGCGCGCCGGATGGAAGCCGTCGAAAGCCACTTGCAGCATGTGCCGCACGACATCGTCATTGCTCATCTTGCTGAAGCGTTGCAGATATTCAACTGCCGGGTCGCACGTGCGCGCATAGTAGCTGAACAAGATGACGTCGCTCGGCAGCGACGCATCCAATTCGCCGCCCTTCTGCGCCGCCAGCACCAGTTTTTCGATCTGGCCGTTGAGCTTGAGTACGCGTGTGACGTACTTGAGGTTGCGCATGAGCATGTCGCGCACATGCGCGCTCGTCGACGGAAGGAACGGCAGGCCCCCGTCCAGCCGTACGCGCAGGGCCCACTCCAGCAGGGCCGCCAGCTTGTTCTTCGGACTGAGCGTGTCATCGAGCTGCGCCAGATACTCCACCGCACCGTCGATCAGCCGGATCAGCGCCTCGCCGACCAGGTCTTCCTTCGATTTGAAGTGCTTGTACAGGCTCGGTTTCGAAATCCCCACCGCTCCGGCGACATCATCCATCGTCATCAGGTCATAACCCTTGCTGCCCAGCACCGACGTGGCGGCATCCAGGATGGCGTTCTCGCGCAGCTTGAAGGCTTGATCCTTGAAACTTAATTTTCCAAAAATACTCATTGGTAGCTTTAGTTACTAATTGGTAGATTTTATTTTATATTGGTAGTAATCTTAGCACCGAAGTGGAAAAACCAACAGCACGCGGACATCTCCGTACAACGCAAAACGACACGAAAGGTCGGCAATGACGCAAGCAAGGCAAAAAATCGCAGTGATCGGGGCTGGCATATCCGGCCTCGCGAGCGCGTATTTTCTTGCCCGCAAGCATGACGTGGTGTTGTACGAGGCCGGCAGCTATATTGGCGGCCACACCAATACGGTGGAGGTGACGCTGGAGGGCCGGACCTTTCCGGTCGATACCGGCTTCCTGGTCTTCAACGAAGCGACCTATCCCAATCTGATCGCCTTGCTTGATGAACTCGGCGTCGGCAGCTACGCCACCGACATGTCTTTCGGGGTCTCGCAAGATGGCGGCGGACTGGAATGGGCCGGCACCAATCTG
>Ga0105240_10000798_pt1 | contig 57073 bp, 62 predicted proteins | sample KBSC54metaG_FD_80426 | JGI IMG/M metagenome (GOLD analysis project Ga0105240, IMG submission 80426) | Corn rhizosphere microbial communities from Kellogg Biological Station, Michigan, USA - KBS C5-4 metaG | ecosystem: Host-associated > Plants > Roots > Rhizosphere > Soil | place: Michigan, USA... | reverse complement strand
GCGACGGAGTGCGGCCATGCAGTTGGACCACCTCATCCTCAACAGCAACGACGTGGCGCGCAGCCTCGCCTTCTACACCCAGGTGCTGGGGCTGACCCACGAGGGGGAAGACGGCCCCTTCTCGGTCGTGCGGGTGACGCCGGACTTCCAGATCCTTCTCGCGCCCTGGGGTACGAAGGGCGGGGAGCACCTCGCATTTGCCATGTCCCGCCCGGAGTTCGAGCAGGTGTTCGATCGGCTTCGCGAACTGCAGGTGCCGTGGGGCGACACCTACCACGACGTGGGCAACATGAAGGACCCGGGCGACGAAACGGGAGCCCGCGGCGTGGGGAAGACTCTCTACGTCTTCGACCCAGACCAGCATCTGGTCGAAATCCGGCACTACGAGGCCTAGCACTCCACAGCAATCCACTTGTCAGATTGACAAGTTAATTTCTGTTGACCGAATTCCCGAATGAAATCAGCCGGCAAATGCGCCGGCTATTCCACACCGAGCTTGCGCTTCAGGATCTCGTTCACGGCCGCGGGGTTCGCCTTGCCGCCCGTCTCGCGCATGATCTGACCCACGAACCAGCCGATCGCCTGCGGCTTTGCCTTCACGGCGGCCGCCTGGCCGGGGTTGGCCGCGATCAGCTTGTCGGCCAGGGCCTCGAGCGCGCCGCTGTCGCTGACCTGCCGCATGCCGCGCTTCTCGACAATGTCCGCGGCCGAGCCCTCACCCGCCCACATGTGCTCGAACACCTCGCGGGCGATCTTGGAAGAGATCACGTCCTCCTCGATCAGCTGCGCGAGCCCGGCGATGTCGGCGGGCGTGAGCGGGCTTTCGGTGATCTCAAGCCCATCCTTGGCCAGGTGCCCGAGCAGTTCGTTGGCTACCCAGTTGGCGGTCAGCTTGGCGTCGCGCCCCTTGGCCGCGGCCTCGAAGAAGTCCGCCCGCGCCCCCTCGATGATCAGCACCCCCGCGTCGTAGGCCGAGAGCCCGTACTGGCTCATCAGCCGCCGGCGCTTGTCGTCCGGCAGTTCGGGCAGCGTCGCCTCGATCTCCTTCACCCAGGCCGGATCGAGGACCAGCGGCAGCAGGTCCGGATCGGGGAAGTAGCGGTAGTCGTGCGCCTCCTCCTTCGACCGCATGGAGCGCGTCTCGCCGCGGTTCGGATCGAACAGGCGGGTTTCCTGGTCGATCTTGCCGCCGTCCTCGAGGATCTCGATCTGGCGGCGCGCCTCAATTTCGATGGCCTGCTGGATGTAGCGGTAGGAATTGACGTTCTTGATCTCGCAACGGGTCCCCAGCCCGCCGCCGGGGCGCCGCACCGAGACGTTCACGTCGGCGCGCAGGTTGCCCTTCTCCATGTCGCCGTCGCAGGTGCCGAGGTAGCGCAGGATGGTGCGCACCTTCTTCACATAGGCCGCAGCCTCTTCGGCGCTGCGCATGTCCGGATAGGAGACTATCTCCATCAGCGCGGTGCCGGCGCGGTTCAGGTCGACATAGGTGTTGTGCGGATCGATGTCGTGGATCGACTTGCCGGCGTCCTGCTCCAGGTGCAGGCGCTCGATGCGCACGGTGAAGAACGAGCCGTCGTCTCGTTCGACCTCGATCGCCCCTTCCCCGACGATCGGGTCCTTGTACTGGCTGATCTGATAGCCTTGCGGCAGGTCGGGATAGAAGTAGTTCTTCCGGTCGAACCGGGACCAGTGGTTGATTTTCGCCCTGAGGCCGAGGCCCGAGCGGATCGCCTGCTCGACGCAGTGGCGGTTGATCACCGGCAGCATGCCCGGCATGGCGGCATCCACCAGACTGACCTGTTCGTTCGGTCCGGCGCCGAAACCTACGGCCGCCCCCGAGAACAGCTTGGCCTTCGAGGCGACCTGGGCGTGGATCTCCAGGCCCAGGACGATTTCCCAGGGGCCGGTGCGGCCCTCGATCAGCTTGGACGTATCGGTGCTCATGGCGCGGCTCTTAGCGGATATCGGGCGTGGACGCATCGTTTGGAAGAGCGACGTCGGAACGACAATGCGTCGAGAAGCTCGCCGCCTGGCTCGCATAACGTTGATACTACCGCAGGCTGCGACGGATGCGCGCAGGCTGCACCAATTGCGGTAGGTTCGCACGGATGCGAAGGAAGTCGTTAAGGCATCCACCCGGATGGGTTGCGGGAAATGGTGCAGCCAGTTTCCCAGCTCGACCTGCTCTACGGCGTCGTCGCCGCCGCCGGGTCGTGGTGCGTTTGTCTTGTCGCCTGGCTGGTGGCCCTCGAAATCTACCGGCCAGGCGCCAAGCCGTCGCTGATCGGGCTTCCGCCCCTTCTTGCCGCCGCCGTGGCCGCCGGCGTGAGCGGGTGGGCGTCGCCTGCCCTGGCCACGCGCTGGCCTTTGGAGGTCGGGTTCGCCCCGGCTGCGGTGATCGCCTCGGTCGTGGTGTCGGTCAGCGCGGTCGCCTGGGGGCTGGGCGTGGAGCGCCGCTTCCCGGACAGCCGGGGGCTGATCGGCGGCGGGGCGATCCTGGGCGCGGGCATCGCCCTCGGCCAGGGCCTTCTGCTGCTCGGTCTTTCCGGACCTGCTGAACTCGATTTCAGCGACGTGCCGGTGGCCACCTCGGCTGCCTGCTCAAGCCCGCTGGCCGTGGCGGCGCTGTTCATCTACCGCAGGTTCAAGAGTCCGGTCGGTGAACTCGGGGCCGCGGCGTGCCTCGCCACCGCCACGGCGCTCTCGACACTGGCCGGGTGGTCCTGCGTGAACCTGTCGCCGGATGTCTCGCCGATCTTCGGTATCGGCCCCACGACGGTGCCCGCGGCGCGGATGGCGCCGCTGGCCGGGATGGTGCTGATGGCCGTGCTGTTGGGCCTTCGGCTGGCCAGCCGCCCGCCGCGCTACCCCCGCCACCAGGGCGCGGGGCGGGCGCGGAAATCCGCCGCCTTTTCGAGCGCGCCACCCAGCTTGAACAACGTGGCCTCGTCGAGCGACCGGCCGATCAGCTGAAGCCCCAGCGGCAGGCCCTGGGCGTCCAGCCCGGCCGGCAGGCTGAGGCCGGGCAATCCGGCCAGGTTCACCGTCACCGTGAACACGTCGTTCAGGTACATGGCCACCGGATCCGCCGTCGCATCGCCGAGCCCGAACGCCGCCGAGGGCGCCGTGGGCGTCAGCAGGGCGTCCACCTGCTCGAACGCCTGGGCGAAGTCGTCGGCGATCTTGCGGCGCACCTTCAGCGCCTTCAGGTAGTAGGCGTCGTAGTAGCCGGCCGAGAGCACATAGGCCCCGATCAGGATCCGCCGCTTGACCTCCTCACCGAACCCGGCCGCGCGGGTCTGCTCATAGGTGTCCGTCAGGTTCTGGCCGTCGACGCGCAGGCCGTAGCGCATCCCGTCGTAACGGGCGAGGTTCGACGAGGCCTCGGCCGGGGCGATGATGTAGTAGGTCGGCAGGGCGTACTTCGTGTGCGGCAGCGAGACGTCGACCACCTCGCAACCGGCGTCCTTCAGCCACGCCACGCCCTGGGCCCACAGGGCCTCGATCTCCGGGGGCATGCCGTCGGCGCGGTATTCCTTCGGCACGCCGACCTTCAGCCCTTTTACGGACTGGCCGACGAAGCTGGCGAAGTTCGGCGCCTCGACCGGCAGGCTGGTGGAATCCTTCGGATCGTGGCCGCTCATCGAGGTGAGCAGGATGGCCGCGTCCTCCACCGTCTTGGCCAACGGACCGGCCTGGTCGAGCGACGAGGCGAAGGCCACGATCCCCCAGCGCGAGCAACGGCCATAGGTCGGCTTGATGCCGACCGTGCCCGTGAACGAGGCCGGCTGGCGGATCGAGCCGCCGGTGTCGGTCGCGGTCGCCCCCAGGGCCAGATCGGCAGCCACCGCCGCGGCCGAGCCGCCCGACGAGCCGCCCGGCGTCAGCGGCCGGTTCGAGCCGCGCGAGCGCCAGGGGTTGATGACCGGGCCGCAGTAGCTCGTCTCGTTGGACGAGCCCATGGCGAACTCGTCCATGTTCAGCTTGCCCAGCATCACCGCGCCGTCCCGCCACAGCTGCGAAGTGACCGTGGATTCGTAGGTGGGCCGGAAGGATTCCAGGATCCGCGAGCAGGCCGCCGACCTGACCCCCTCGGTGCAGAACAGGTCCTTGATCCCGAGCGCCGCGCCTTCCAGCGGGCCGCCCTCGCCGCGCGCCAGCCGTGCGTCCGACGCCTCGGCCATAGCCAGCGCCTTGTCCGGCGTCTCCGCCACATAGGCGTTGAGCGCGCGCGCGGCCTCGATGGCCGCGATATGCGCCGTGGCCACCTCCACGGCCGAGAATTGCCGCGCCTTCAGCCCGGCCAGGGCGTCCTTCAGGGTCAGGCGGGTGAGGTCGCTCATTATTCGACCACCTTCGGCACCACGAAGAAGTTGCGGTCGGCCTTGGGCGCGTTGGCCAGGATCTTGGCTGGATCGCCTCCGTCGGTGACCACGTCCTCGCGCATCGGCAGGGTGACCGCTTCGGTGGAAGCCATCGGTTGCACGCCCTCGGTGTCCACTTCCTGCAGCTGTTCGATCCAGGTCAGGATGCCCGACAGCTCCTTCGCCAGGGGCTCCACGCGCGCCTCGTCGAGGTGCAGGCGGGCCAGGCGGGCGACCTTGCGGACCGTGGCCGCGTCGATGGACATCAGGGACTCCTGCCGTGGGCTGAGGGCCGAGGCTGTTAGCCCAATCTCGCGTTTGCGGGAAGCGCAACCCCTTGAGGGCTTACCCCGCTCCGCGACATGCTGCACGGTGCGCGCATGGCCGTGATCGATATAGCAGAGCTGCGCGCGACCGCCCCGGCGCGGACCCCGATCGTCGGTCTCGACCTTGGCGAGAAGACCATCGGCGTCGCCGTCTCCGACATCGGCTGGATGATCGCCAGTTCCCTCGCGCTGATCCGGAAGACCAAGTTCACCCAGGACGCCGAGGCGCTATTCGCCCTGATGGCCGGCCGCAGCGCCGCCGCGATCATCATCGGTCTGCCGGTGAACATGGACGGAAGCGAGGGGCCGCGCGCCCAGTCGGCCCGCGCCTTCGCCCGCAACCTGCTGCGTCTCAGAGACGTTCCGATCGCCTTCTGGGACGAGCGGTTGTCGAGCGTGGCCGCCAACCGCATGCTGATCGGCGAGGCCGACCTGACCCGCGCCCGGCGCGCGGAGCTGGTCGACAAGACCGCCGCCGCCTGGATCCTGCAGGGGGCGCTCGACCGGCTGGCGGCGTCTCCCCTTCCCCCGCCTCGTGAACCCGCCTAGAACGCCGCTTTGATGACCGAGAGCGCGCCCGGACCGCAGGCTTCGAAGGAGCCTTTTCCGTTTCCGCGCCGGCATTTCCTGTCCGTTGCCGACCTCGATCCGCCGGATGTCGTCGCCCTGCTCGACCTCGCGGACGGATTCGTGTCGCTGAACCGGCAGAAGGCCAAGAAGCTCGACCTGCTGAAGGGCCGCACCCTGATCAACCTGTTTTTCGAGGCCTCCACCCGCACCCAGAGCTCGTTCGAGCTGGCCGGCAAGCGGCTGGGAGCCGACGTGGTCAACATGAGCCCCCGCGCCTCCTCGGTGGCCAAGGGCGAGACGCTGATCGACACCGCCGTGACCCTCAACGCCATGCAGCCGGACATCCTGGTGGTGCGGCATGGCGCGTCGGGCGCCGCCTCGCTGCTCTCGCAGAAGGTCAGCTGCAGCGTGATCAATGCCGGCGACGGGCGCCATGAGCACCCGTCCCAGGCGCTGCTCGACGCCCTGACCCTGCGGCGCGCGTTCGGCCGCGTGGACGGGCTCACCGTCGCCATCTGCGGCGACGTGCTTCACAGCCGCGTGGCGCGCTCCAACGTGGGCCTGCTCACCATGCTCGGCGCGCGCGTGCGGCTGGTCGGCCCGCCCACCCTGATGCCGTCGGGCGCCGAGCGCTGGGGCGTGGAGGTCTTCCACAACCTAAAGGAAGGCATCGCCGGCGCGGACGTGGTGATGATGCTGCGCCTGCAGCTGGAGCGGATGCAGGGCGCCTTCGTGCCGTCGATGCGCGAGTACTTCCGGCTCTGGGGGCTGGACCGCGAGAAGCTGGCCCGGGCTTCGCCCCGGGTCCGGGTCATGCATCCGGGCCCGATGAACCGCGGCGTCGAGATCGACAGCGACATCGCCGACGACCTCTCGCTCAGCCTGATCCAGGACCAGGTGGAGATGGGCGTGGCGGCGCGCATGGCGATCCTGGCCGCCATGGCCGCGCGGCTGGACAACGACTGATGACCGCCCCCACGATCGCCTTTATCAACGCCCGCCTGGTGGATCCGGCCAGCCACTACGACGGTCCCGGCGCGCTGATCACCAGCCAGGGCCTGATCGCCGAGGTGACCCACGAGGTCGGCTTCGCCGATCTGCCGCCCGACGTGAGACTGGTAGACTGCAACGGCGCCATGCTGGCGCCTGGCTTGGTGGATCTGCGGGTGAAGACCGGCGAGCCGGGCAACGAGCCGAAGGAGACTTTGAAGTCCGCGTGCCTTGCCGCGGCCGCGGGCGGCGTGACGTCCATCGTCGTCCAGCCGGACACCCTCCCCGTCGCCGACGATCCGTCGGTGATCGACTTCGTGATGCGCCGCGCCCGCGACATCGGCCTCGTCCACGTCTACCCCGCCGGCGCCGCCACCAAGGGCCTCGAGGGCAAGGCGATGGCCGAGATCGGCCTGATGCACGACGCCGGCTGCGTCTATGTGACCGACGTCGACCGCCCGATCGTGGATTCGAAGGTCATGCGCCGGCTGCTGGCCTACGCGCATGGGCTCGACCTAATGGTGGCGCACCGGCCCGTGGACCCCTGGCTCACCGAAGGCGCCGCCGCCACGGAGAGCGAGTTCGCCGGGCGCATGGGCTTGCCCGCCGCGCCGGCCATCGCCGAGCAGATCATGCTGGAGCGCGACCTGGCCCTCGCCGGCCTGACTGGCGCGCGCCTGCTGGTCGACCAGATCAGCTGCGCGCCGGCGCTCGAGACGCTGGCGCGGGCCCGCGCCGGCGGCGTCAATGTCCTGGCCACCTGCTCGATCAACCACCTGACCTTCAACGAGCTGGACATCGGCGACTACCGCACCTTCTGGAAACTGGACCCGCCGCTCAGGAGCGAGGACGACCGCCAGGCGCTGATCGAGGCCGTGGCCTCCGGACTGGTCGACATCATCGTGTCCGCCCACTGCCCCGCGCCGCCCGAGGACAAGCGGCTGCCGTTCGAGGAGGCCGCGCCCGGCTCCGTCGGTCTGGAGACCCTGCTCCCGGCGCTGCTGACCCTGCACCACGAGGGGCGGATCCCGCTGCTCGACCTGATCGGCAAGGTGACCCTCGCGCCCGCCGAGGCCATCGGCCTGCCGTCGGGACGGCTGGCGGTAGGCGCGCCAGCCGATCTGGTGCTCTGCGATCTCGACGCGCCGCGGCTGATCAACGCCGAGGAGCTGGCGTCGAAATCGAAGAACTCCGCGTTCGACGGCCGCCGGCTGCAGGGCCAGGTGCGGCTGACCCTGGTCGATGGGCGGGTCGTGTACGAGGCGTCCTGAGTGCGTGCTTGGCGATGCGCCCTTGCGGGCGTTCCTCAGCATGACGCCTCAAGAATCTCGTCGTCCTGAGGAGGCCGCGTCGGAGGCCGTCTCGAAGGACGCACAGCTTGGCCGCGGCGCCCCCGGCCCCTAGACTGGCGCCATGATCGCGATCAACCCAGTCATCGCCGGCGCCGCCTGTGCGGGCGGCGGCTACCTGCTGGGGTCGATCCCGTTCGGGGTCATCGCCACCCGGCTGGGCGGAGCGGGCGACATCCGCGCCGTGGGCTCCGGAAACATCGGCGCAACCAATGTGCTGCGCACCGGCCGTCGGGACCTGGCGCTGATCACCCTCGTCGGCGACGGCGCCAAGGGCGCGGCGGCGGTGCTGATCGCCCGCTGGCTGTTCGGCGAGGACGCCGCCGCCCTCGCAGGCGGCGCAGCCTTCCTCGGGCACCTGTTTCCGGTCTGGCTGAAGTTCCGCGGGGGCAAGGGGGTCGCCACCTTCTTCGGCGCCTTGATCGCGCTTGCCTGGCCCGCGGGCCTGCTCGCCGGCGCAACCTGGATCGCCATGGCCTACCTGTTCCGGCTCTCGTCGCTGGCGGCGCTCACCGCCGCGGCCCTGGCGCCGCTCTATGTGTTCCTGCTCGGCCAGGCGCCCGAGAGCAAGCTGTGGGTCACAGCCTTCATGGCGGTGCTGATCTACATCCGCCACCGCGAGAACATCCGCCGGCTGCTCAAGGGTGAGGAGCCGCGCATCGGCCGGAAGGCTGCGGCGCCCCCTTGAACGATCGTCCTCTCAGCGACGCCGAACGGATCGACTGGCTGCGCCTGGCGCGGACCGAGAGTGTCGGGCCGGCCGCGTTCCAGCACCTGATCGGGCGGTTCGGCAGCCCCGTCCGGGCGCTCGGCGCCCTGCCCGACCTGGCGCGACGCGCCGGTCGCGCCGCCCCGCCCACGATCCCGTCCAGGGAAGTCGCAGAGGCGGAGCTGGCGGCGGGCGAAGCCCTGCGCGCGCGCCTCCTGCTGGGCGCCGACCCCGAGTTCCCCGGGATGCTGGCGCAGATCGATCCGCCGCCGCCGCTCCTCTGGGCGCTCGGCGACCTCCGCCAGCTGAACCGGCGCAGCGTCGCCGTGGTCGGCGCGCGCGTTGCGTCGGCGGCGGGATGTCGCTTTGCCCGGTCCCTGGCCGCCGACCTCGGCGTCGCCGAGCTCACGGTCACGTCCGGCCTGGCCCGCGGGATCGACACTGCAGCGCATGAGGGCGCGCTGGCCACCGGCACGGTCGCCGTTCTCGGTGGCGGGATCGGCGACATCTATCCGCCGGAGAACGAAGCTCTGTACGAGGCCATCGCCGACCGCGGCTGCATCGTCTCGGAAAGCCGCCCACGCCAGCGCGCCCAGGCCCGCGATTTCCCGCGCCGCAACCGGCTGATCTCGGGGCTGTCGCTGGCGGTCGTGGTGGTCGAGGCCGAGGCCAGGTCCGGGTCGCTGATCACGGCGCGGCTCGCCGCCGAACAGGGTCGCGAGGTGCTGGCCGTGCCCGGCTCACCGCTGGATCCCCGCGCCCGCGGCTGCAACGAGCTGATCCGCCAGGGCGCAGCCCTCTGCGAGGGCGCGGAGGACGTGCTGCGGGTGATCGAGACGCTGCCCGGCCTGCGGGCCCCACCGGCCCGGTTCGACGCGGGCGACCCCGGTCCGGCCGACGATGACCTGCGCGAGCGCATCTGGGGCCTGCTCTCGCCCACGCCGGTGTCGATCGACGAACTGGCCCGACAGGCGCGTGCCCCAGTGGGGCAGGTGTTCGCGGCCCTGGTCGAGCTGTCGCTCGCCGACCGCGCCGAACTGTTGCCCGGCGCCTTGGCGGTGCGCGGCTAGCCCTCGCACGCAAAAGAACAACGGCGCCTCCCCAGTCGGAGGCGCCGCCATTCTGACAGTCCGGCGATGGGGACCGGAAGGACCGATCCCCGCCGTTGTCCTATTCGCCAGGCCCGAAGGACTTGCGCAGCGTGAAGCCGAACATCCGGGGCGCCTGCATCAGACGGTGTCCGATGCCGCCGGTGAACCCGGCGGAGATGCCTTCCCGGCCCCAGACCACGTTGGTGCAGTTCGAGCACCAGATGGCCATGCTCAGGTTCAGGTCCGTGAACTTGTATTCCAAGCGGCCGTTCAGCAGGCCAACGGCGCCCTGCTCCTGCCCCTCGACGGAGTCGGGAACCTGCGTCTGATTGTTGATCGGCGTCAGCGGAACCTTGCCGATGTACTGGTAGTCCAGCTGGAACGAACCAACGCCGGGCCCGAACGGATGCTCGTAGCGGCCGCCGATGCTGCCGCTCCAGGTTGGCGACGTGGCCAGCTGGATGCCATCGGCACAACCGCACGAGATGCCCAGATTCGTCAGCGGCACGCCGTCGCCGGACACCGCATTCGGCCAATGGACGTACTTGGCGTCGATGTACGAGCCTTCACCGTAGATGGTGAAGCCTTCGAAAGGATGCACGTCGCCCTGGAACTCGACACCGCGGATCCGCGCCGTGGCCGCGTTGAGCACGACCGTGGTGAACCCGCTGGCGCCGCACGGCGCCGCACTGCCGTCATTGCAGGCCAGGCTGCTCACCTGCTTGTTGCTGTAGTCGGTCTGATAGATCGAGACGTTGAACCGCAGTTTGCGATCGAACCACTGGCTCTTCATGCCCAATTCGTAGTCGGTGTCGATTTCCGGAAGGGCCGCCGGAGCGTTGTTGCGGCCAAAGGCCCCGCCCCGGAAGCCGCGCGAGGTCTTCGCATAGAACATCAGGTCGCGATTGACCTGGAAGTTCAGGCTGAACAGGTAGGACCAACCCGTGAAGGTCGCGGAGTCGAAGCTGTCACCCGGACCGACCGCAGACGCTGGTCCCGGAGCGGCGGCCGTGTGATTTCCTGTCGTGACATTGACGTAGCCACAGCTGTCCTTGTTGCCCGCAACAGGCAGCGGCAGCCCCTTGGCCGTCAGCGGAAAGCCGTTAGGGAGAAGGTATCCGCCTTCACATGTGAAGGTGCCGGAGACGATGTTGTAGTCCCAGTTCGACAGGATCTGGGTCAGGTGCTCGCTGGTGTACCGGCCGCCGGCGGTGATGCTGAGGCCGCCACCATCCCAGTCGAGGACTTTGATGTCGTTCTGGGTGAAGACCGCCCAGCTGCTGGAAGTGTTGGAAAGACCGTCGTGGGCGAACAGAGGGGCCGCCGCGAAGGACAAACCGAGCGGCGCAAGGATGTCGTCGACGGCGCCGGCCTGTTGCACCCCCTTACCGCGGTCCATGCTCATGAAGCCGCCGACCAGCCAGTCGACGCGGCCGAACAGGTTCTTGCCTGCGAGGTCGAATTCCTGGCTGAGCTGCAAGGATGCCTGGTCCGGCTTCAAGGGGAACGGCAGCGGGAAGTTGCCCACCGCCGGCGCGAGGGCAAGGCCGCCAGTCTGCGGGGAGCCGTAGCCGACTTCCAGCACCTGCGGCTGGATCGAGTCCAGATCGAACACCTTGGTGTTCGTGAAGGCATGCGCGCCGGTGATGGACCGCAAGTTGATGTCTGGCGTGATGTCCCAACTCACGTCGATCACGCCGTGCCAGGTCGTCAGGTTGTCATACTGCTGGGTCGCCGAGCAGTTCGTATAGGGGCTCTGACCGATGCAGGGAGCGAGCAAGGCTTGGCCCTGCGCAAGCAAATTGTTGAAGGTGGCGCTGGCGGGCAGCCCGCCCGGGAGGCCGGTCGAGGAGCCGGTCAGGACGGCGTTGCGGTATGCGGCGAGATTTGCCGCACTGGCGCCGATGGCCGTCGAGAGGTAGGCCGAGTCGGGCGCAGCCGTGATGAACCCCAACCGCCGCACGAACTGGTTGAAGGTCGCGGTGTCGGTAGGCTGGTCGGTTTCCAGCGCTGACGTGCCCAGCACCGGCGCGCCGATGGTTGGCGTCGACAGCATGGCGCCAGTGTGGTGCGCGTCGCCGTACTCCATCTTCAGGTTGGCGCGCACGTTGCTGAGCGGGTTGAACTTGATGCTCAGGCGAACCAGGTTGTCGTTGTGGTCGTCGCCCAGGCGCTGGTTGTTGACGATCGAGCGGCCGAAACCGTAGCGGCTCCAGTGCTGGAACGCGACGCGGGCCGCCAGGACGTCCTGGATCAGCGTCACATTCAAGGCGCCGGTGGCTTTCCAGTCGCCGTAGTCGCCCACTTCGCCTTCGGCGAACCCGTGGTAGCCGTTGTAGTCGGCGTCCCGGGTGATGATGTTGATCGCCCCGCCGGTGGTGTTCCGGCCGTACAGGGTGCCCTGCGGCCCGTTCAGCACTTCCACCCGCGCCACGTCCACGAAGGCGTTGTTGGCGCCAAAGGGGTGCGGGATGTTGACGGTGTCTTCATAGAGACCCACCGGCTGGCTGACGCCGAGCAGGGAGTCGGCGGCGTACTGGCCGCGCAGGCCGAACTGGGCCGAGTTGTCGGAGCCCGACGAGAGGTTCGACTGCAGGCTTGGCACCACCCGCATCAGGTCGATCGGCTGGTTGATGCGTTGCTGCTGCAGTTGCTGACCGGTGTTGGCGGTCACCGACAGTGGCACCCGCTGCAGGTTTTCCGACCGCTTCCGGGCGGTGATCACCATCCCAGCTACTTCCGGCGGCGTCGCCGCCTCTGCGGTCGCCGTTTCCGTGGCTGTCGCCGCCACGGCGGTCGAACCGACGCCCATGGCGCTCAGCGCCAGAGCGCCGCAAAGCAGTCTGGATCGAAATGTCATTTGGGTCCCCTCTTAGGAATTTGCGCGCCCCTTGTGAGGCGTCGACAAAATCGACGTCGCCGCCAACTTTGGCTGCTCTTGGCGAGTCTTGCGTCAAACCTGAAAGGTTGGCCACCTCAAGTCAAGGCGCGGGCAACATCCAACGATATCCTATCATATTTCATTCAGGCAATGTTTGACAGACGCGCCAGAGAATCTGTCGCCCAATTTGCATTGCCGCCACGTCAAAAAGCGCCCTAAATTTCGGGCGCGCAGCAGACGCGCGCCAACAGCAGACAGACTACCGAGTCGCGCGGCGTCCTTTCAGCGGCACGAATGGGTGTCTTCCGCTTGCTCATTAGTGACCTGATTTGGCGTGTCAGCCTTGAAGCCAACAAGACCCCGTAAGGACTCGTCGCATCACGACGACATCAAACTGTAATCGGAAGGCCACACATTGACACGCCCGTGTCCAGCGCCTGCCAGGCCTGGAGGGGCGCGTGACGATCGTTTGAGCTGCGGAGCGGGATGCCGAGTCTGAAGCGTTACCACCTCCTGCTGGCCGTCCTTCCCGTGGTGGCCCTGGTGGTGGCGGCCAAGCTGGCGGTGCACGCCGCCCACCTTGAGTTCCTGACCCTCGACGGAATCATTCCCAGCATCGTGGCGGGTGCGATCTTCCTGATCGGCTTCCTCCTGTCGCACGTGATGTCAGACTTCAAGGAGGCCGAGCGAATCATCGGCGAGATGCGGGTGGCCCTCGAGTCGATCCACAGCGACATCGCCAGCTTCGCGACGGGCGCGCCGGACGTGGACATGCCTCGTGTGCGCCGGTTCATGATCGACTTCGTCGGCCTGTTCGAGACCTGCCTGGGTCGCGCGCACGCGCACAGCGACCTGACCCCCGTCATCGGCAAGGCGGAGGAACTGACCTCGATCTTCGCCGACCTCGAGCGGCGGCAGATGTCCGGGCGCTATGTCGTCCGCCTGCGCAGCGCGCACGACGTCATTCGCCTGGCGCTGTATCGCATCGCCTACATCCAGCGCATGGAGTTCTCCCCGTCGGCCCACGTGATGGTGCAGACGCTGGTGATCTCGTGCCTGTTCCTGATGTTGCTGTTGAAGACGCCGGACATCACCGAGGGGGCGCTGGTCATCGGCTTCGTCAGCTATATGTTCGTCTACGCCATGTTCCTCGTGGGACACCTGGAGAAGCCGTTCCGCAAAGGCGAGGCCACCGTCGACGACGTCAGCATCTTTCTGCTGCGGGACTTCGCGACCAAGCTCGAACGGGAAGCGGCGACCACACGCGGCGCCTAACCGTCTGGGCGTGCGGGCAGGAACGGCTCGAGGGCGCGCCACGCCGCAAGCTTCTGCACATAGGCCATGGCTCTGGCCGGGCTGCTGGACGGCAGGGTGACGAGGCAGGCGTCCGTCCGGCCGGCGAGCAGCTTGCGACCGATCACCGAGGCCTTCGAGCCGTTGAAGGCGATGGCCTGCAGCGAGGACAGGCGCGACACGAGATGGTCGAGCGCATTCGGCTCGTGATCGCGGATGTTGGCGTCCAGGCTCCCGGCCCGGCGGGCGCGGCCGATCACGTCCCAAAGGCCGATCCCGGCTGCCCGCAGCGCCGTCAGGCGCTCGGCGTAGCCCTCGGGCAGGGGCGCACCCAGCAGGTCGCCCAGCAGTCGCCAGAACATGTTCTGCCGATTGCCATAGTACTCGCGCTTCGCAAGCGACACCTCTCCCGGCAAGCTGCCCAGGATCAACACGCGCGTGCGTTCGTCCGTCACCGGGGCGAAGGACGCCTTGAATGCCTCCGTGACCAGGCTGGTCGTCTGCACGTGGTTCCCTTCCGCCTTGCTTCGACCCTCTCTACGCCGACCACATCGCGCCTGCGACGGCGGCGGCGCCCGGTACGCCCGCGAGCCATGCGGGCCGGTCCGCAGTGCACGCCTAAATCCCCTGGCTGGGCGTGTTGACACGCCTCCGCCCCCATCCGCCTAATGGCCGCAACGACGGGAGGGAGCGCCATGAAGATCGGCCTGAATGTTTTCCCGGTGAAGGTCGAGGAGCTTGGCCCCTTCGCCCAACTCGCCGAGCGGCTGGGCTACAGTTCGCTCTGGTACGGCGAGCACGTCGCGGTGCCGTGGAAATTCGATGACAGCCGTTACGCCGGCAACAAGACGCCGTTTGCGGCCGACACCAAGCTGCTCGACCCCTGGGCGGTGCTGACCTACCTGGGCACGCTCACAAAGACCATCCGGCTGGGCACGGGCATCTGCATCCTGCCCCTGCGCGATCCGATCCTGACCGCCCGCTCGATCGTCGCGGCCGACGTGTTCAGCAACGGCCGGATCGACATCGGCGCCGGCACAGGCTGGCTGGAGTTCGAATTCAAGGTGATGAAGCGCGACTTCAAGGCGCGCGGCGCGATCCTCGACGAGTTCCTGGAGGTGCTCGACCGCCTGTGGAAGGAGCGCGAGCCCGAGTTTCACGGCAAGCACTTCGACTTTCCGCCGATCGGCTTCGAACCGAAGCCGGCGCAGCGTCCGCGCATTCCGGTCCACGTCGGCGGCAAGGGTGTCTCGCTGAAGCGGGCGGCCCGTTACGACGGCTGGTATGGGGGCCTCGCCACCGCCGAGGAGGCCGCCAGCTTGAAGGCCGAGATCATGCAGCTGCGGCGCGCCGCCGGCACGATCGACCAGCCGTTCTTCTATACCGCGCTCTATGTCTGGAGCGCCCCCGGCCGCGACATCATCGAGGCCTACGCTAAGGCCGGGGTCGACCAGATGGTGGTCACGCCCTGGGACTGGTCGAAGAGTTCCGACGACGCGATGGAAGCGATCGAGCGCTACGCCGAATCCATAGACCTGAAGAACCTCGCCCCGGGCTAGGGTGGCGCTCGCCCCAGTCCGCCTTCAGCCGGGAAGACACGCCATGCCCCTCGACCTCGCCGCCGCCGACGAACTCCTCACCACCACGCGCGCCGTCCGCAAGCGGCTTGACCTGACCCGCCCAGTGCCCCGCGAGGTGATCCTAGACTGCATCCGCGTCTCCCAGCAGGCCCCCACCGGCTCGAACCAGCAGGGCTGGCGCTGGATCGTGGTCACCGACCCGGCCAAGAAGGCGGCGCTGGCCGACCTCTACCGGGGCACGGCCGCCGGCTACTTCCCGCTGGCCCGCGACCGGGCCAAAGAAAGCGGCGAGGCGCAGACCGCCCGCGTCTACGACTCCGCCCAGTATCTCGCCGACCACCTGCACGAGGTTCCGGTGCATGTGATCCCGTGCCTGCTCGGGCGGCCGCCGGAAGGTCCCCCCGGCCGCGTCGGCGGGTTCTTCGCATCGATCTATCCGGCGATCTGGAACTTCAACCTCGCCCTGCGCGCCCGCGGACTCGGCACGGTGCTGACCACCCTGCACCTGATCCGGGAGGCCGAGGCGGCCAAGCTGCTCGGCATCCCCGAGGGGGTCACCCAGGCGGCCCTGCTGCCGGTGGCCTACACCCTGGGCGACAGCTTCCACCCGGCCCGGCGCCCGGCCCCGGACACCATCACCTACTGGGACGGCTGGGAACAGACCGCCTAGGCGCCCTCCTCCGGCGGCTTCACCCGGCTGAACATGGCCAGCAGTGTCAGGTCGTAGGCGATCTTCAGGCTGCCGCCGATCAGCAGTGGCCAGGCGAAGGGACTTGCGCCCAGGAGCCAGCCGGCGATCGTCGGACTGACCGCCGAGGCAAGGCTGCGGGGCACGTTGGTGACGCCGGCGGCGGCGGCCCGCTCGGCAGGCGTCACCACCGCCATCACGTAGGAGGTGCGCGCCGGCACATCGAGGCTCGAAAGGGCGGCCCGGATCGAGAGCAGGATCATCACGCCGGACAGCGTGGGCGTGAAGGCGGCGGCGACCACGCAGGCGTTGGCGGGAATGTGGGTGAAGACCATGGTGTTGATCAGCCCGAACCGCCGCGCCAGCGGTCCGGCCGCCAGCATCGAACCGGCCGTGAGCAGTCCGGTCCAGAAGAAGAAATTCCCGGCCGTCGCCAGCGACAGCCCGAACCGCTGGAACAGCCATAGCGCCAGCATGGACTGCACCAGGAAGCCGCCGCCGAACGAGTCGACGCTGAAGAGGGCGGCGAGCTTCAGCACGGCGCCTCGCGATGGTCCGAGCGGGGCTCGCGGCGGCTCCCGCTCGGCGCCTGCGCGCGGCAGCAACGCGTAGAGGGCGACGGCCACGAGCGCGAGCAGGCCGTAGACCAGGAACATCCCGCGCATCACGTCCAGCCGGCCCAGTCCCGAGGCCTGAGCCAGGGGATCGGTCCAGCGGACGGCCAGGGCGCCGACGGCGGCGGTCACCGACCCCACCAGGCTGTAGCGAGCGAACAGGCCGGTGCGCTGCTCCGCCCGTCCGGCGTGGGCCAGCAGCGCCTGCTCGAGCGGCAGGAACAGGCTCACATCGCCGCCGGAGGGGTTGAGCGTGCCGACGAAGCCGACCACCACCAGCGGCCAGAAGGTCCGCGCCTGCGAAAAGGCCAGGCCGGTGCCCAGCATCAGGGCGCAGGCGGCCAAGAGCAGGGTCCGGGTCCGGGCCCGGTGAGACAGCAGTCCGACCGCGAGCGTCAGTACGGCAGATCCGAGCAAGGTGGCCGTCACCACCACCCCGATCTGAAGCGCGCTCATGCCGAGGCCCGCCAGGTAGGCCGGCAGGACCAGGGCGGTGATCCCGTCCCCGAACGCCCGCACGCCGCGGGCCGCGATCAGGATCGTCGCACTGCGGCCGGCGGAATCGGCTGGGTCCATGCTATGGACTATCATCGCCCATCGTCCGCGTGGCCATTCCACCAGGGTTCGGGCGACCTTCGCGTGGAAAGCGAACCGGTCGCCGTTGACATCGCCCCTGCGTCACCCCCACTTTCCGCCCTCATCAAATCAGGCCGCCGTGAACGGTCGCAGAAAGTCTCTCTCCGCTTGAAGAACGTCGTCGTCGTCGAAAGTCCGGCCAAGGCCAAGACCATCAATCGGTACCTGGGCCCGGACTACCAAGTGCTGGCTTCCTACGGTCACGTGCGCGACCTCCCGTCCAAGGACGGGTCGGTCCTGCCGGACCAGGACTTCGCCATGAGCTGGGATGTGGACGCCAGGTCCGCCAAGCGGCTCGCGGATATCGCCGAGGCGCTCAAGGGCGCCGACCGCCTGATCCTGGCCACCGACCCCGACCGCGAGGGCGAGGCGATCAGCTGGCACGTGCTGGAGGTTCTGAACAAGCGCAAGGCCGTCAAGGGCGCGGCCGTGGAGCGAGTGGTGTTCAACGCCATCACCCGCACGGCGGTCACCGAGGCCATGAAGAATCCCCGCGCCATCGACATGGAGCTGGTGGAGGCCTACCTCGCCCGCCGCGCGCTGGACTACCTGGTGGGCTTCACCCTGTCGCCGGTGCTGTGGCGCAAGCTGCCGGGCGCGCGCTCGGCTGGCCGCGTGCAGTCGGTCGCCCTGCGCCTGATCGTCGACCGTGAGATCGAGATCGAGGCCTTCCGCACCCGCGAGTACTGGAGCGTCGACGCCGACGTGTCGGCCGGCGGCGATCCCTTCCTGGCCCGGCTGGTCAAGCACCAGGCCAAGCGGCTCGGCAAGTTCGATCTCGGCGACGAAGCCGCCGCGCTGGCGGCGAAGGCGGCGGTGGAAGCCGGAACCTTCAAGGTCGCCGCGGTGGAGAAGAAGCCGGCGCGGCGCTCCCCGCCCCCGCCCTTCACCACCTCCACCCTGCAGCAGGAGGCCGCCCGCAAGCTGGGGTTCAACGCCCAGCGAACGATGCAGGCGGCGCAGAAGCTGTACGAAGGCGTCGAGATCAAGGGCGAGAGCGTCGGCCTGATCACCTACATGCGGACCGACGGCGTCCAGAGCGCGCCCGAGGCGCTGGAGGAGGCCCGGCAGGTGATCGGCGGCCTCTACGGCGCGTCCTATGTGCCCGAGAGCGCGCGCCACTATCGCACCAAGGCCAAGAACGCCCAGGAGGCGCACGAGGCGATCCGGCCTACCAGCCTGGCCCGCAATCCGGGCTCGCTGCGTCTCGATCCGGACCTCGGGCGGCTCTACGAGCTGATCTGGAAGCGGATGATCGCGTCGCAGATGGAGGCGGCGCGCATCGAGCGCACCAGCATCGACATCGAGAGCGACGACGGCAAGACGGGCCTGCGCGCCACCGGCCAGGTGGTGCTCTTCGACGGCTACCTCAGGGTCTATGAGGAAGGCCGCGACGACCCTGAGAGCCCGGCCGCCGCCGGCGACGGCGACGAGGTCCAGGATTTCGCTGGCCGCCTGCCGGCTGTCTCCCAGGGCGCCGCGACCAGGGTGCTGAAGGCCCGCGCCGACCAGCACTTCACCGAGCCCCCGCCGCGCTACTCTGAAGCGTCGCTGGTGAAGAAGATGGAGGAGCTCGGCATCGGCCGTCCCTCCACCTACGCCTCGATCCTCACGGTTCTGCGCGACCGCGCCTATGTGCGGATGGAGAAGAACCGCTTCGTGCCGGAGGACTCCGGGCGCCTCGTCACCGCCTTCCTGGAGCAGTTCTTCCGGCGCTACGTGGAGTACGATTTCACCGCCGCGCTCGAGGAGAAACTGGACGAGGTCTCGGCTGGCGAACTCAACTGGAAGGCCCTGCTGAGGGATTTCTGGAAGGACTTCCACGCCGCCGTCGGCGAGATCGGCGAGCTGCGGATGGGCCAAGTGCTGGAGGCCCTCAATGAAGCGTTGGGCCCGCACATCTTCCCGGACAAGGGCGACGGGACCGAGCCGCGCGCCTGCCCCAGCTGCGGGAACGGCCGGCTGTCGCTGAAGACCGGCCGCTACGGCGCCTTCATTGGCTGTTCCAACTATCCGGAGTGCCGCTTCACCCGCCCGATCGCCCAGGACACCGGCGAAGAAGGCGCTGCGCCGAGCGGCGACCGCGAACTCGGCGTAGATCCGGCCACCGGCGAGACGATCTGGCTGAAGGCGGGCCGCTTTGGCCCCTATGTCGAGGCGCAGAGCGCAGCGAGCGCCGCCGACTCGCCGGACAAGCCCAAGCGCGCCAGCCTGCCCAAGGACTGGCCGCCCGCGGCGGTCGACCTGGACAAGGCGCTGCGGCTGCTTCGGCTGCCGCGCGAAGTCGGCCCCCATCCCGAGGATGGCAAGCCAATCCTCGCCGGCATCGGCCGTTACGGCCCTTACGTCGCCCACGCCGGAACCTACGCCAACCTGCCCAACGCCGACGAGGTGTTCGACGTGGGGCTGAACCGCGCCGTCGCGGTCCTGGCGGAGAAGCGCGCCGGGGGCCGCGGAGGCAGCGGCCGCGCCCAGGCTACGGTCCTGAAGGAACTGGGCGAGCACCCTGCCGACGGGGCGCCGGTGCGCATCCTGGCCGGCCGTTACGGGCCGTACGTGAAGCACGGCGCCGCCAACGCCAATGTGCCGAAAGGCGGCGACCCCGCAGTCCTCACCCTGGAGGAAGCGGTGGCGCTGCTGGCCGCGCGCGAAGGCAAGTCGCCGAAGCCAAAGCGCGGCGCCGCGAAGGCCAAGGCGCCGGCGGCGAAATCGGCTGCGAAGCCGGCGGCCAAGGCGAAGAAGAAGGCGGTGCGGAAGAAGGCGTCCTAGCTCGCCATCCTAACCGGTGTCATCCCGGAAACTCGCGCAGCGAGTTGTCCGGGATCTCTTCCCGGCGAATTGCGCTGAGATCCCGGACAGCGGCTTCACCGCTTCCGGGATGACAAACCATGGGGGGTTTGGCTACGCCATCCCCGCCGCAGGGCTGGGGCCGAAACGGTTGGCGCCATCCTCTCCGTGCATCGCGCCCAGCTCGATCGCCGCCCAGATCAGGATCGCGGTGAAGACCATGCTGCCAAAACCGTGCGGCAGCGGCCAGACGGCCACGACGGCGAACAGCACCAGGGCCGACCACCATCCGGAGCGGCCCCGATCGTGCAGACGCTTCGAGAGAACGCAGGCGCCGCAGTAGAGCAGCGCCGGATAGGCAAACCAGCCGGTCAGCCAGTGCAGGGTCGGACCGACGGCCGCTTCGTAGATCGCCGCCAGGATCACCAGCGCCGCGGCGGCGGCCAGGAAAGGTCCCCGCGCGAGCCGACCCCCAGCCGACCAGAATAGATCCGTCCAGCCAGGCTGACCGCTCACCCGCCGCTCCTAGGCGCTCCGCACGAGTCGGAACTTAAGGAGCGGGCGGGGCAAACGAAAGCGGCTTAGCCGCTGACCATCGGGGGCGGGGCCGCAGTCGTCACGGCTGGCGCCGGGCCGGTGATGCCCTTGGGGGACGGGCCAAACCGGTTGGGGCCCATGGTGCCGTCGAGGAACCCGAGCTCGATCAGCGCCCAGAACGGCCCCACGACGGGAATCAGCGCGATGAACACCCAGGTCCCGGATTTGTCGCGATCGTGCCAGCGCTTCACCTGCAGGGCCAAGCCGATCCAGATCATGAAGATGATCACCGCGATCATCAGCAGCACGCCGACGATGCCAAGGCCCGCGGCGCCGGCGCCAGCGCCAGCGCTATCCCCGCCGCCCTGCGCCATCATCGCGGCGCCGCCGAAGAAGATCATCATGATGACCATCATTATGATCCCGAGCACGAAACCGGCTCCGATCGACCCGAGCCAATAGTTCGTACGGCGGATGCGGCCGTTAAAGCTGAACAGTAGATGCCCGAGATCCATAAGCTTTCCCCCAGAAAGTTGTTGGCGGGCGCAGCTAACACCCGTTCCGTCCATTCCGGCAAGTGGGTACACGACACAAGGCGAGTTGGACGCAACGACGTCCGCTAGGTGAACTCGGCCAGCACTTCGTCGGCGGCGACGCTGTCGCCGGCCTTGGCATTGACGGCCTTGATCACCCCGTCGCGTTCGGCGCGGATGATGTTCTGCATCTTCATCGCCTCGACGATGCAGACCGTCTCGCCGGAGCGGACGTGCTGGCCGACCTCGACCTCCATGGCGACCACCAGACCGGGCATGGGCGACAGCACCATCTTGGAGGTGTCCGCCGCCTGTTTGGCGGGCAGCCGGTCGTGCAGGTCGGCGGAGACGGGCGTCAACACCAGCACCTTCTCGCGCGCCGCGCGGTGGCGGATGCGGTAGCCCTCGGCCAGCGGCGCAACCTCGGCGCCGAAGGCGCGGCCATCCAGGCAGCCGCGGAACACCGGCAAGCCCGGCCGCCAGTCGACCGCGTCGAGCCGCAGCTTCCGCTGCTCGCGCAGCAACTCGATCTCCATCACGCCGCCAGCCTGAGCCAACTTCACGGGGCGCTTCTCGTCGCCCACCACGACGATCCATTCGTCGCGGACCTTCGCGGGCTTCAGGCCCGAGGACGCCCCGCCGTTGCGCCGCTTCTGCACGATGTGCATCCAGCAGGCGGTGGCGGTCAGGGCGTCCGTCTGCCATGCCGACGGCGGCAGGCCATGGAAGCCGTCCGGGAACTCCTCGGCGATGTAGCCGGTGGAGAGTTCGCCACTGCGGAACCGCGGCTGATCCATCACCGCGGACAGGAACGGCAGGTTCTGGGCCGGACCCTCGATGTGGAACTCCTCCAGCGCCAGCGCCATGCCGTCGATGGCCGCCTCGCGCTTGGGTCCCCACGCCGCCAGCTTGGCGATCATCGGGTCGTAATACATCGAGATCTCGTCGCCTTCGCGGACGCCGGCGTCGTTGCGCACGACGAAGCCGTCGCGCTTTCCCTCGGTCGGCGCGTGGTAGCGCACCAGCCGGCCGATCGAGGGCAGGAAGCTACGGTACGGATCCTCGGCGTAGATGCGGCTCTCGATCGCCCACCCGTTGATGGAGAGATCCTTCTGGGCGAACGGCAGCGGCTCGCCGGCCGCGACCCGGATCATCAGCTCCACCAGGTCGAGGCCGGTGATCAGCTCGGTGACCGGGTGCTCCACCTGCAGGCGGGTGTTCATTTCCAGGAAGTAGAAGGACTTGTCCTGGCCGGCCACAAACTCGACCGTGCCGGCCGAATTGTAGCCGACCGCCTTGGCCAGGGCGACGGCCTGGGCTCCCATGGCCTCGCGGGTGGCCGGGTCGAGCAGCGGCGACGGCGCCTCCTCGATCACCTTCTGGTTTCGGCGCTGGATCGAACACTCACGCTCGAACAGATGCACCGCGTTGCCGTGGCCATCGCCCAGCACCTGGATCTCGATGTGGCGCGGATTGACGATGAACTTCTCGATGAAGATCCGGTCGTCGCCGAAGGCGCCTTTGGCCTCGGCCCGGACCGCGTCGAATCCTTCCTCGACATCCTGCCGGTTCCAGGCGATCCGAATGCCCTTGCCGCCGCCGCCCGCCGACGCCTTCAGCATCACCGGGTAGCCGATCTCCTCGGAGATCTGGATCGCGTGCTCGGGGCCGCTGATCTCGCCGATGTGGCCGGGGACTGTGTTGACCCCTGCGGCCACCGCGCGACGCTTGGAGGCGATCTTGTCGCCCATCGCGTCGATGGCGTCGGGGTTGGGCCCGATGAAGACGATGCCGTTGTCGGCGCAGAGCCGCGCGAACTCGGCCCGCTCGGACAGGAAGCCGAAGCCGGGGTGCACGGCCTGCGCGCCCGTCTGCTTGCAGGCCGCGATGATCTTGTCGCCGAGCAGGTACGACTGCGCCGCCGGCGGCGGGCCGATCAGCACCGACTCGTCGGCCATTTCGACGGCCATGCTGCCGGCGTCCGCCTCCGAATAGACGACGACGGTCTTGATACCCATCTTCCGGCATGTGCCGATGATCCGAACCGCGACTTCGCCGCGGTTGGCAATCAGGATCTTGGAGAACAAACCCCTGCCCTATTCAAGTTTTCGCATTATCGTCGCGGGGGTTAGACGACAAACGCGCGCCCTGACAACCCCTGCTGTGATGCAGGGCCTCCGATGGAGCCTCCGATGACCGCCGCTGCCGCCGGGAAGACCCTTTCCGCCTCCGGATTCGATCTGACGCCGCCGACCGAGGCCGAGCGGGCCAAGCTCGAGGCGACTCTGACGCGCGAGGAGCGGGACGTGCTCCTGCACCACGGCACCGAGGCGCCGTTCTGCGGCGGGCTGCTCGATAACAAGGCGGACGGGGTCTACTGCTGCCGCCTCTGCGGCCTGCCGCTGTTCAGGGCGGTGACCAAGTTCGAGAGCGGCACCGGCTGGCCCAGCTTCCACACCCCGTTCGACGAGGACCACGTGGTGGAGGTGCGCGACAGCAGCTACGGCATGGTCCGCATCGAGACCCGCTGCGCGCGCTGCGGCAGCCATCAGGGCCACGTGTTTCCCGACGGCCCCCGGCCCACCGGCCTGCGCTACTGCATCAACTCGGTGTCGCTGCAGTTCGTGATGAACGGCGATCCCCTTCCCGATCCCCTCCGGAGGGGCGACCACCTTTAGGGCCGTTCAGCCGCCCGCCTCGCGGGCCATGGGCCGTCGCGGGACTGTCACGCGGACGTGCCAGCGTCCAGGATCGTCAGCACACCCTGGAAGGGCTCCCATGAAGCCGACCCTGCGATTCGCTGCGGCGCTGGCCGCCGCCGCGCTCGCCCTGCAGCCCCTCGCCGCCCGGGCCGTGCAGGACGCCCATGCCGAGCGCGCCGCGGCGGACCGGGTGGAGGTGAGCTGGCGCAGCGACGGACCGGTCGACGTCTATGTGGCCACCCGGTCGGACGCGCCGCTCGCGACGTCGCGGCTGGTCTCGCGATCGGACCGGGACGGCGCCTACGAGCTGCGGGGGGCCGCCGGCGCGCGCCCCTACTTCGTGCTCCGCAACCGGCGCGACGGGAGCATCACGCGCGTCGCAGAACGCCTGCTGCCGCTGGCGGGTGGGTCGAACTTCCGCGACGTCGGCGGCTATCCGGCGGCGGGCGGCAGGCATGTGCGCTGGGGGCTGATCTACCGCACCGGGGCGACCCCCCTGCTGACACCCGCCGACTTCCGTTATGTCGGCCGGCTCGGAATCGCCGCCGATATCGACCTGCGCTCGAGCGAGGAACGCCAGCTCGCGCCCGATCGCCTACCGGCGCGCACCGGGGCCCGCTACTTCGCGGTCGACTACCCGGGCGCGGACATCTTCCCGGCCGTGAGCCCTCCCTCCACCCAGCCGGCCATCCGCTCGGATCGTCCCAGCGGCTATCGCGCCTGGCTGATCTCGCTCGCGCCGCAGTACCGCGAGATCTTCCGCCAGCTGCTGCGCGGCCGCGGCGCGGTCACCTACCACTGCTCGGCGGGCCAGGACCGCACAGGCGTCGCCACCGCCCTGGTCCTCTCGGCGCTGGGCGTGCCGCGCGACGTGATCCTGGCCGACTACCACCTCTCGACCCGGGACCGGCGGCCCGAGAACGAGATGCCGCGCATCGACGCCGCCCGCTATCCGGGCAACGTCGTGGCCGCCTTCTACGCCCGCCAGCAGTCGGCCGGCCCGCCGGCCCGGCCACGCCCGCTCTACGACGCCTCCGGGGCGTCCCAGCTGCAGCAGACCTTCGACGAGATCGACACCCATTGGGGATCGGTCGAAGCCTATCTGGACCAGGAACTCGGCGTCGGCCCGCGCGACATCACGCGGCTGAGGGCGCTGTACCTGGAGTAGGACTCCCCCCTTTTTTTGGGGGCGTCTACAGCGGGATGTTGTCGTGCTTCTTCCAGGGGTTGGTGAGCTGCTTGTTCCGCAGGCTCTTCAGCGCCCGGACGATGCGGCGGCGGGTGCCGTGGGGCATGATCACGTCGTCGAGGTAGCCGCGGGAGGCCGCCACGAAAGGCGTGGCGAACTTGGCCTTGTACTCGGCTTCCCGCTCGGCCAGCGCCGCCGCGTCGCCGATGTCGGCGCGGAAGATGATCTCCACCGCCTGCTTGGGCCCCATCACCGCGATCTCGGCGGTGGGCCAGGCGTAGTTCAAGTCGCCGCGAATGTTCTTCGAGCTCATCACGTCGAAGGCGCCGCCGTAGGCCTTGCGGGTGATAAGGGTCACCTTCGGCACCGTCGCCTCGGCGTAGGCGAACAGCAGCTTGGCGCCGTGCTTGATCAGCCCGCCGACCTCCTGCTTGGTGCCCGGCATGAAGCCCGGCACGTCCACGAAGGTGACGATCGGGATGTTGAAGGCGTCGCAGAAGCGCACGAAGCGGGCGGCCTTGCGGCTTGAGTCGATGTCGAGCACGCCCGCCAGCACCTGCGGCTGGTTGGCGACGAAGCCCACGGTCTCGCCGTCCAGGCGCCCGAAGCCGGTGATGATGTTCTTGGCGTAATCCGGCGAAATCTCGAAGAAATCCTGCTCGTCCGCGACTTTGAGGATGAGTTCCTTCATGTCGTAGGGCTTGTTCGGATTGTCCGGCACCAGGGTGTCGAGCGACATCTCATCGCGGTCCGGCGCGTCGAAGCTGTCGCGGATCGGCGGCTTCTCGCGGTTCGACAGCGGCAGGAAGTCGATCAGCCGGCGCACCTGCGTCAGCGCTTCGAGGTCGTTCTCGAACGCGCCATCGGCGACGCCGGACTTGAGCGCGTGGACGCGGTAGCCGCCCAGGTCCTCGTGGCTGACGTCCTCGTTGATGACCGTCTTCACCACCTCGGGGCCGGTCACGTACATGTACGCCGTGTCCTTCACCATGAAGATGAAGTCGGTCATCGCAGGCGAGTAGACGTCGCCGCCGGCGCAGGGCCCCATGATCACGCTGATCTGCGGCACGACGCCTGACGACAGCACGTTCTGCAGGAAGATGTCGGCGTAGCCCGCCAGGCTGTCGACGCCCTCCTGGATCCGCGCGCCGCCCGCGTCGAACAGGCCGATGATCGGCGCGCCGTTGCGCGCGGCCATCTCCTGCACCTTCACGATCTTCTCGGCGTGCGCCTTGGAAAGCGACCCGCCGATCACGGTGAAGTCCTTGGAGAAGACGTAGACCACGCGCCCGTTGATGGTGCCCCAGCCGGTCACCACCCCGTCGCCAGGGATGCGCTGCTCCTCCATCCCGAAGTCGTGGCTGCGGTGTTCGACGAACATGTCGAACTCCTCGAAGGATTCCTCGTCGAGCAGCAGGTCGAGCCGCTCGCGGGCGGTCAGCTTGCCCTTGGCGTGCTGCGCGGCGATCCGGCGCTCGCCGCCCCCGGCCCGCGCCTGCGCGCGCCGCTTTTCCAGTTCCTCGAGAATATGTTGCATGCCCGCCCTTGTCCTTGACCGGAAGCGGACAGGCCTAGCGGCGCCTCGCCGCCGAGGCAAGGCGCAGCGAAGCTATCGCAGCGCGGCGAACCAGCGCCCGAGCATTTGCGCCTCGATCGCCATCGCTTCGGCCCGTTCCGCGGCCTCGGCGTCTACGCCCCAGGTCTCTTCCTGGTACGTCTCGTCCAGGCGCGAGAGATCGAAGGCCTTCTTTGCATCGACATGACCGCGCTGGAGGGCGAAGGCCAGGATCGCCGAGCCGAACAGCGCCGCTCCGAACGCCAGGCCAGTCAGGGTGTAGTCGTCCGCCTCGGCCGCCAACGCCTCCACGCGCTGCAAGGTCGCCTCGGGCTGCGGCCGGTGCAGGATGCCCTGGGCGCGGTGGAAGGAGAGGCCCAGCTCGCGTCCTGCCCACTCAACGACCGGGCCCCATTGCTCGGCCTGTCGCCGAACCAGCTGATCCGGGCCCTCGGCGAAATAGCAGAGCAGGTCCGAACCGGCGAACCTCGCCACCTCGGCGGCGAGGCCGGCGCGGGCGCCAGCGGTTCGGTCGATGACGGTCCAGGCGAGGCGGGTGGCCGGCATGGTGGGCGGCAGCACATACTGCTGCTGCGAAGCCCACTCCTCAGCCGAGAGCTCGGCCAGCGCCTGGGTTGGCAGCACCAGCAGCCGCCCCTCCGGGGATTTCGGCGCGCGCCCATCGAGGCGGACAGCAAAACCCGCCTCGACCGGCGCCACGTCCACATGGGCGTAAAAGCGCCGCGGTCGTTCGACGGAATCGTTGTGGCGGGCCAAATCGGCTAGCTTTCGAAAAGGAGCTGGGAGGGTGCGACGGAACCGGCGTCGTGGACCGTACAACCAGCAAAATCCGGTCCCAAGCGCAAGGAGCCGTCCGCCCTTGGCCCTCGATCCCGACCTCTCCGCCGCCATCGCCGTCACCCGCTTCGGCCTGGGGGCCAAGCCGGGCCAGCTGGCCCAGGTCCGCACCGACCCGCGCGGCTGGCTTACCAGCCAGATCCGGGCCCAGGGCGCCGAGTTGCCTCGGGGCAATCCGGAGCCGTCCGACCAGCGGCTGGCGGAATTCCGGCAGTTCGCCCAGTTCCGCCGCCAGGCGCAGGGGCGCGGCCGTATCGCGGGCCCAGCCGGTCGCAACGCAGATGCGGCCGCCGGTGTTGGCGGGCCGTCGCCCGACATGATGCAGGCCGGACCCGACCCCCGGCCCGACGCCCAGGCCGGGTCCGTTGCTGCGCCAGGTGGGCAGGCGCCAGATCCCGTGCGGATGGCTCAGCGGTTGATCCGGCAAGAGGCCGCCGTGGACGTGCTGGCCCGCGCCCAGCTGGCCTCGACGACGGATGGCGACTTCCGCGAACGCTGGGCGCTGTTCTGGTGCAACCACTTCACGGTAGCCGCCAACAAGCTGCAGACCGCCACCCTGGTCGGCCCGTTCGAGAACGAGGCGATCCGGCCGCGCGTGTTCGGCCGCTTCGAGGACCTGCTCGTGGCGTCATCGAGCCATCCGGCGATGCTGCTCTACCTGGACCAGGCGCGATCCGTCGGGCCGGACACCATGGCCGCCCGGTTCCTGGGTCGCGGCGACAGCCAGCCCGGCCTCAACGAGAACCTGGCCCGGGAGATCCTGGAGCTGCACACAGTGGGCGTCGAGGCCGGCTACACCCAGGCCGACGTCACCGAGTTCGCCCGCGCCATGACCGGCTGGAGCATCGGCGCGCTGCGCGATCCCGATGGCCAGGTGGGGCGCTTCCGGTTCCGGCCGATGGCGCACGAGCCGGGCGCCCGCACGATCATGGGCAGGCGCTACGCCGAGGGCGGCCAGGAGCAGGCGCTGGCGGTGATGCGCGACCTGGCGGCCAGCCCCCACACCGCCCACCACCTCGCCTTCAAGCTCGTCCGCCACTTCGTCGCCGACGAGCCGCCGCCGGCGCTGGTCGCCGCCCTGGAGCGGGCTTACCTGCAAAGCGGCGGCGACCTGGCCCATGTGGCCACGGCCCTGGTCCAGGCGCCTGAAGCCTGGTCGCCGCAGGCTCAGAAGTTCAAGACGCCCTACGAGTTCCTGGTCTCGTCCTGGCGCGCGGCCGGGACCCAACCCGACCGGGTAGAGGCCGTGGCCCAGGTGCTGAACGGCATGGGGCAGCGGCCCTTCAGCGCCCCCTCCCCCAAGGGCTGGGACGAGAGCGCGGAGACCTGGTGCGCGCCCGACGCCGTGGTCAAGCGCATGGTCTGGTCCGAGGGGCTGGCCGCCCAGGTCCTGGCCGGCCGCGACCCTTCCCAGCTGGCCCGCGACGCGCTGGGCGCGCGGCTGACGCCGTTGGTGGCGACCGCGATCTCCCGCGCCGAGACGCGCGAGGAGGGCATGGCGATCTTTTTGATGAGTCCGGAGTTTCAGCGTCGATGACAGACCTCCAGTCCCTCTCCCGCCGCGGCGCCCTGGCCGGCGCGCTCGGCCTCGGCATGTCCGTCCAGTTCCTGGGCGCCCGGGCGCGGGCGGCCGCGCCCGGCCTGGAGCACCGCAAGCTGGTGGTGTTCGTGTGCCGCGGCGGCATGGACGGCCTGTCGGTCTCGCCGCCGGTGGGCGACCCCAACTACGCGGCCCTGCGCGGCGCCATCGCGATCCCGGGCTTCGGCCAGGCTGGCGGGGCGCTGAAGCTGGACGACACCTTCGGCCTGCACCCCTCGCTGGCCCGGGTCCACGCCCTGGCCCAGGCCGGCCAGGCCCGCATCGCGCCGGCGGTCGCCACACCCGACCGGGCCCGCTCGCATTTCGAGGCCCAGGACGTGCTCGAGAGCGGCGCGGCCCAGGTCTACGGCGTCCCGTCCGGCTGGCTGAACCGCAGTCTGGAAGCCATGCCGGCCCGTCCGCCCGCCATGTCCGTGGGCCCCACGGCGCCGCTGATCCTGCGCGGCAGGATCGAGGCCGCGTCCTGGTCGCCCGGCGAAGGCTCGGACCGCGACACGCGGCTGCCGGGCATCCTGCAGGACCTCTACGCGGGCGACCCGATGCTGAGCCGCGCCCTCGCCAGCGGCCTCGCCACCGAGGCCATGGCCCGCACCGCCACGGCCGACGCCCGCGCCACCCTGACGCCGGCCAGCGCTCCCGCGGGCGCCGCGCCCACGGCGACGCCGACCATGGCCAGCCAGCCAGCCGGCATGGACGCCGGCGGCGCGGCGCTGCGCCCGGTCCTGCGCCAGGGCCTGCCGCAGGCCAGGCAGCTGGGCGCGACGCTCGCCGGCTTCATGGTGCAGTCCGGCGGCCCGCAGGTGGCGGCCGTCTCGGTGGACGGCTTCGACACCCACGCCAACCAGGGCGCCGCCCAGGGACAGCTGGCCGTGCGCCTCGCCTACCTGGATGCGGTGATCGACGGCCTGGTCTCCGGGCTGGGACCAGCCTGGAACGACACGGTGGTGGTCGCCGCCACGGAGTTCGGACGTACCGCCCGGATCAACGGCACCGGCGGCACCGACCATGGCACGGCATCGACCGCGCTGCTGCTGGGTGGGGCGCTGAAGCGGGGCGGCATCGTCGGCGACTGGCCGACCCTGGCCCAGGGCCGGCTGTTCGAGGATCGCGACACCGCACCCACCCTCGACATGCGCGGCCTGTTCAAGGGCGTGCTGGCCGAACACCTCGGCGTCGACCGCCACGCCCTGGATGCGACCGTGTTTCCGGACAGCGGCGGGGTGGCGCCGGCGACCGGGATCGTGGTGTAATTGTCCGTATGGACGATCACACCCAAGCCGTCCGCGTGAGGGCTCGCGCCCAGGCCCTGGCCGACCAGGGCCGCAAGCTGCGCGCCCGCGCCGAGGCCATGCCGCCCGGCCGCATGCGCGAGATGCTGGCCGCCCAGGCTGTGTTGCTGATCGACGGCAGCCGCGACCTGGAACTCAAGGCGCTGGAACTGGAGCCGGTGGCGGGCTCGGCCTAAAGCCGACGGCGCCGCTACCGCTACCGCGACCGCCCCCGCCGCCCGGCAAACGGATCCTCCGGCGCCTCGCTCTCGTGGAAGCCGAACCGTTCGAAGCCGGCCTTCATCTGCGGGCTGAGCGGGGCCTCCAGCACCAGCGTGCCCTTTTCGGGATGCGGCAGGACGATCCGGCGGGCGTGCAGCTGCAGCTTCAGGTCGCCGGAGAGCTCGGGGGACCGCTCGTCGTGGTACTTGGGATCGCCCAGGATCGGGTGGCCGATGGCCAGCAGGTGGGCGCGCAGCTGGTGGGTGCGGCCGGTGATGGGGCGCAGGGCCAGCCAGGCGGCCGTGTGGACCGCGTGCGAGATGATCGTGAACTCGGTGACCGCCGACTCGGCCTTGGGGTCCTTGGGGTCGGCGGGCGCCATCATCTCGCGGTCGCCGAATCCCTGCTTGGCGAGCGGCAGGTCGATGGTCCCCTCCCCCGGCTTCGGCACGCCGGAGACGATCGCCCAGTAGGTCTTCTGCGCCCGCCGGCGGGCGAATGCGCCGGCGAGCCGCGCCGCTGCGGCCGGACCCTTGCCCAGCACCAGCACGCCGGAGGTGTCGCGGTCGAGCCGGTGCACCAGGCGGGGCCGCTCCATGCCTTCGCCCCAGGCCGACAGCAGGCCGTCGATGTGCTTGTCGGTCTTGGTGCCGCCCTGCACGGCCAGACCCGCCGGCTTGTTCAGCACCAGCACGTCGTCGTCCTCGTAGAGCACCAGGCTGCGCGCGAAGGCCGCGTCGCGGTCCGACACCGCCTCCCGCGGCGCCCGGGGCGCGCCGGCCTCCGGCAAGGGCGGCACCCGCACCTGCGAGCCGGCCGCCAGCCGCGTGTCGGCCTTGGCCCGACCGCCGTCGACGCGGATCTGGCCGGTGCGCGCCAGCTTCAGAATCTGGATCTGGGTCAGATGCGGCCAGCGGCGGCGGAACCAGCGGTCGAGCCGCACGCCGTCCTCGGCCGCCCCCACGGTCAGGGTGAAGACTTCGCCGGCCATCCGCTTACGCCTCCGCCAGGCCGAGGCGGCCCAGGACGGCCTTCATATCCCCCGGCAGCGGCGCTTCAAGCCGCCGCGTCCCGCCGGCCGGCTGCGGGAACTCCAGCGCGCGGGCATGGAGCATCAGTCTCGGGACCGCCGCGCCAGCAAGTGTCAGGGCGCCGCCGTAGCGGGCGTCGCCGGCGATCGGGCGGCCGATGGACGCCATGTGGACGCGCAGCTGGTGCATGCGCCCGGTATGCGGCCGGAGCTCGACCAGCGCGGCCTCGCTGTTGGACGCCAGGGTGCGGTAGCCGGTGGAGGCGGTCTCGGCATCTGCGTTGTCAGGTTCGCAGGTCCGCATGTAGGCCTCGCGCCCGATCGACTCGCGCCGCAGCGGCGTCTCGATCCGCCCCTGCGGCGGCGCGGGCGCGCCGGGGGCGACGATCGCCATGTAGGTCTTCTTCACCCGGCGACCCATCAGCGCCTTGCCGAGGAACCCGGCCGCTGGCTTGGTCTTCGCCGCCAGGATCAGGCCCGAGGTGTCGCGGTCGAGCCGATGCACGAGGCGCGGGCGCTTGCCGCTGGACTTCTCGAACGCCGCCAGCAGGTCGTCGAGGGTATTGGCCACGATCCGGCCGCCCTGGCTGGAGAGGCCCGCCGGCTTGTCGAAGGCGATAACGTCGGCGTCCTCGTGGACCACCAGGGAGCGCACGAAAGCCACATCGGCAGCCGCGAGGGGTTTCACGCCCCGCCCTTGCGCGAGCGCATCGCGGCCCAGCGGTCCAGGCGCTCCTTGATCCGCCCCTCGGCGCCCTCGCCCTTCGGCGCATAGAACACCCGCCGTTCGACCCCGTCCGGGAAATAGTTCTGGCCCGAGAAGCCCTCCTCGGTCTCGGGGTCGTACTGGTAGCCCTTGCCGTAGCCGAGGTCCTTCATCAGCCGGGTCGGCGCGTTGCGGATGTGGGCCGGGGGGATCAGCGAGCCGGTCTCGCGGGCCATCCGGCGGGCCGCGCCAAAGGCGGCATAGGCGGCGTTGGACTTGGGCGCGGCGGCCATGTGGATGCAGGCCTGGGCCAGCGCCAGTTCGCCCTCGGGACTGCCCAGGAAGTCGTAGGCGTCCTTGGCGGCCAGGGTGAGGATCAGCGACATCGGGTCGGCCTCGCCGATGTCCTCGCTGGCCATGCGCACCAGGCGCCGGGCGATGTAGAGCGGGTCTTCGCCGCCTTCCAGCATCCGCGCCAGCCAGTACAACGCCGCGTCCGGATCCGAGCCGCGCACCGACTTATGCAGGGCCGAGATCAGGTTGTAGTGCTCCTCGCGGTCCTTGTCGTAGGCCGGGCTGCGCTTCTGCAGCGTCTGGGCCAGCTCGGCGGTGGAGAGCGGCTTGGCGGCGGCGATGTTGAACAGGGTCTCGGCAAGGGTCAGCACATAACGTCCGTCGCCGTCGGCCATGGCGATCATGGCGCTGCGGGCCTCGGGCGTCAGAGGCAACGCGCGACCCTCGTGCGCCTCGGCCTTGGCCAGCAGGGTCTCGAGCGCCGCATCGTCGAGCCGCTTCAGCACGAACACCTGGCAGCGCGAGAGGAGCGCTCCGTTGAGTTCGAACGACGGGTTCTCGGTGGTGGCGCCCACCAGCGTCACTACCCCTTCCTCCACGAAGGGCAGGAAGCCGTCCTGCTGGGCGCGGTTGAAGCGGTGGATCTCGTCCACGAACAGTAGCGTGGCCTGGCCGGCGGCGCGGCGGCCGCGCGCGGTTTCGAACGCCTTCTTCAGATCGGCGACGCCGGAGAACACCGCCGACAGCTGCTGGAACTGGTAGCCGGCCTCCGTGGCCAGCAGCCGGGCGATGGTGGTCTTGCCGGTGCCGGGCGGACCCCAGAGGATCATCGACGACAGCCGATGCGCCTCGGCCATGCGCCGGATCGGACCGTCGGGGCCCAGCAGGTGGTCCTGGCCCACCACCTCGTCGAGCGAAGCGGGACGCAGGCGGTCGGCAAGGGGGCGAGGCGCCTCGGGCGTCAGCCCCGCGGCCTCGAAAAGGTCCGTCATCCTTGTAAGGTAGCAGTAAATCCAGGAGTTCAAGACCATGGCCGAAGATCGCGGGCCTACGGGCGGCCTTTCCCCCTATCTGACCATCAAGGGCGGCCGCTGCGCCGAGGCGGCGGACTTCTACGCCAGGGCGTTCGGCGGCGAGGTGGCGTTCAGGGCCCCGACGGACGACGGCAAGCGGCTGATGCACTGCCACGTGAAGATCAACGGCGCGTCGCTGCTGATGAGCGACGATTTCCCGGACTGGAACGGCGGTCGCGAGAGCCCCGATCCGGGCGGCTTCACCCTGCACCTGCAGGTGGGCGATGCCGACGCCTGGTTCGCCCGGGCGCTGGCCGCCGGTTGCGAGCAGACCATGCCGCTGGAGACCCAGTTCTGGGGCGACCGTTACGGCAAGGTCCGCGACCCCTACGGCGTCAGCTGGTCGATCGCCAGCACGCCGAAGGGGTGACGGCTAGAATCCAACCCGCGCCGTGATCGTCTGGCCGCCGCGCTGGATCGAGATGATCCAGCCGCGCGCCGGCTGGGCCATCACCTGGACCAGCTGGGCGGTGGTGGCGATCGGCTGATTGTTGATCTGGCGGATGAAGTCGCCCGGCTGCAGGCCGAGGTTGCCGGCGTAGCCGCCGTTCACGGCCGTGACCACCACGCCGGCGCCCGCGAACGGATCGAGGCCCAGGTCCACGGCGGCCGCGGGAGACAGGTTGATCACCGTCGCGCCGTTCAGGGGGTTCTGGCCGGCGATGGTCCGCTCGTCGCGCGCAGGCTGGTCCGGTGGGGTAGTGAGCCGGGCGGTGACCGTGCGGTCCACGCCGCCGGCCTTCCGCACCAAGAGACTCACGGACGCACCCGGGCCCTGGGTGGCGATGCGGTAGTTGACCGCCGACGGATCGTTCACCGGCTGGCCGTCCACGGAGACGATCACGTCGCCGCGCGCAATGCCGGCCCGCTCGGCGGGCCCGCCCGGCCAGAGCTCGGCGACCAGCACGCCCTGCGGCGCCGACAGGCCCAGGCTGCGCGCCATGTCACCCGTGAGACCCTGCAGCTTGGCCCCGATCCAGGGCCGCACGACCGTGTGGCCGCCTCCGACCGCGGCCGACACCACCTGCCGCACGAGCCGCGCGGGGATTGCGAAGCCCACGCCGGTCGAACCGCCGGAGGCCGAGACGATGGCGGTGTTCACGCCAATCAGATCGCCATTCATGTCCACCAGCGGGCCGCCGGAATTGCCGGGGTTAATCGCCGCGTCGGTCTGGATGTAATACGAGAAATCATTGCCGCCGCCGTCCCCGCTCGATCGGGCCAGGGCCGAGACGATGCCGTTGGTGACCGTCTGGCCGACCCCGAAAGGGTCGCCGATCGCCAGCACCAGGTCGCCCACCTGCACGTCGGCCCGGTCGTCGATGGCGATCGTGGGCAGAGACTCGCCACGGGCGTCGATCTGCAGCACCGCCAGGTCGGCGCGCGGGTCGTCGAGCTTCACCTGGGCCGGCCACTCGCGCCGGTCGGCCGTCACCACCATGATCTCCTGGGCGCCGTCGATCACATGGTGGTTGGTCAGGATCACCCCGTCGGCGCGCACGATCGAGCCCGAGCCCAGCGACTGCTCCACCCGCTGGCGCGGCACTGCCCCGCCCATGAACATCCCCCAGAACGGATCGACCTGGGTGCGCACGACACGACGCGAATAGACGTTCACGACCGCTGGCGCGGCCTTGCGGACGATGGGCGCGAAAGACAAGTGGATCTGGCCTGCGTCGCTGGGCGCGACCCGCTCGCCGGCCATGGGCAGGCTGGCGGGCTGGGAGCAGGCCATCAGCGCCGGGGCGAGCCCGGCGGCGAGGAACAGCAGGAGGGTGGCGAGGCGTCGCTTCAGGGTCATCGGGCTCTGCTTCAGCAAGGTTCCTGGCGCAAAAATGGCGGTACGCGGGGCGCGCCGCCAGGGGTCAAGACCCGGTCGCGCCGGCGGCGGGCGCCGCCTGCTCCGCCTTTCGGTCCGAGACGGCCAGGGCGAGGGACAGGGTCATCAATGCGGCAGCCACATAGAACGGCAGCCCCACCGGTGCGAAATGCGACCAGTCACGGATGGTACGCGCGAAGATTTCGGTGAACAGGACCGGTCCGGTCATATTGGCGAAGGCCATGACCGAACCATTGGCGCCCTGCAGGCGACCCTGCTCGTTGGGTGCGATGACACGGCTCATCAGCGCCTGCACGCCCGGGCCGACCAGTCCCATCAGCGAGAATATCGGAATGGAGGCCAGCAGCAGCCCGCCGGTCGGCGCCAAGCCGTAGCACAGGAACCCGATCGCGCCGAAGAACAGCCCGGCGATCAGCGCGCCGCGCCCGCCAAGCCTCGCCACGACCGGCTTCACCACGAAGCCCTGCACCACCACGCTGCCGATGCCCACGACCATCAGGCTGACGCCCATCATCGCGTTGGACCAGCCGTACCGGTAGGCGGCGTAGGGCACCCAGGTGCTCTGCAGCACCTGATGGGCCAGGAAGTAGAGAAACATCACCACGGCCAGCGCCAGCAGGCCGGGCTTGGACTGGTAGAGGCGGAACGATCCCACGGGATTGGCCGCATGCAGCTTGAAGGGCGCGCGGTGCTCCGGCTTCAGCGATTCCGGGACCACGAAGAGGCCGTAGAGGCCGTTGACGAAGCAGAGCCCGGCCGCCCCCCAGAACGGCAGGCGCGGGTCGATCTGGCCCAGCAGGCCGCCGATCACCGGGCCGCCGATGAAGCCGATGCCGAACGCCGCAGACACCATGCCGAAGCGCGCCGCCCGCTCTTCCGGCGGGGTGATGTCGGCGATGTAGGCGCTGGCGACGGCGAAGGTCGAGGCGGTGATCCCGGAGATCATCCGGCCCACCAGCAGCCAGGCCACCGACGGCGCCCAGGCCATCAGCACATAGTCGGCGGCCAATCCGAACATCGACAGCAGCATCACCGGCCGGCGGCCATAGCGGTCTGACAAGGATCCCAGGATCGGCTGGAAGATGAACTGCATCAGCGCCCAGAGCGCGCCGAACCAGCCCACCCAGCGCGCCGCCTGGGCCGGATCGCCATGGATCAGCTGGCGGATCAGGCCGGGCAGGATCGGGATCACGATCCCCATCGCCACCATGTCGAGCAGAACGGCGGCGAAGATGAAGCCGACCGCTGCGCGGCCGCCGGGCGCGGCGGGAGCGGCGCTCACTGGGCAGCCACCATCGCCGGCTGGGCGCGGGCGAAGCGGATGCCCAGCAGCAGCGCCACGCCCAGCAGCGCCGCAGAGATCAGGATCGGAAGGCCGGGCAGGAACGGCGCGTGACGCAGGGCCCAGGCGAAGCTCAGGGGAAAGATGGTGGGGCCGAGGATGGCGGCGATGCCGCCGATGGACTGGTTGGCCCCCTGAAGGCGGCCCTGCTCGCTCGCGCCGACGCGCTGGGTCATCAGGCCTTGCAGACCAGGCTGGATCAGGCCCGAGAGGGCGAAGATCGGCATGCCGACAAAGTAGGCCGGCCCGGTCGGCGCCAGAGCGAAGATGGTGAAGCCCAGCATCCCGGCCGCCGCGCCGGCGATCACCGCGCCGCGCTCGCCGATCCGCTTGACGACGGGCGCCACGACCATCGACTGCACCACGATGCCCAGGAGGCCCGTGACGAGGAACGTCAGGCCGAGGAAACGCAGGTCCCAGTGGTAGCGCAGGGTGGTGTAGAGCACGAAGATATTGGGCAGCACCGACTGGGCCAGCATGAACAGGAAGACCATGCAGGCGAGCGGCGCCAGCTCATGATGCGACCGCAGCAGGGCGAGGCTGCCGAGCGGATTGGCCCGACGCCATTCGAAACGGGTCAGCCGCCGCTCCGGCGCCAGCGACTCGGGCAGCACCAGCAGGCCGTAGACCCAGTTGATCGCGCATAAGGCCGCCGCGACCAGGAACGGCATCCTCAGACCCTCCACCACGAAGCTGCCGATGTGCAGCTGCAGGGTGGCGAGAAAGCCTCCCGCGACCGGCCCCAGCAGGAAGCCCACGCTGAAGGTGGCCCCGAGCCATCCGAACCGGCGGGCGCGGTTCTGCGGCGTGCTGATGTCCGCGACGTAGGCGTTCGCGGTGGAGAAACTGGCGGCGGTGAGGCCGTTGAAGATCCGCCCGACCAGCAGCCACATCAGGCTCGGCGCGAAGGCCATGACCAGGAAGTCCACGGCCAGGCCGAAGATCGAGACCAGCATCACCGGACGGCGCCCGAACCGATCCGACAACAGCCCCAGCAGCGGGCCGCTGAGGAACTGCATCATGCCCCAGCTAACGCCAAAGACGAACTGCCAGTCAGCAGCCGACGCGGTTGCGTCGGTGGTCGCGCCGCCGAAGAAGGACCGGATCAGGTTCGGCAGCACCGGAATCATCAGGCCGAACGACACTGCGTTCATCACCGCCGTGACGAAGATGAAGCCGAAGGCGGCTCGCCGGCCGCGCTGCCCCTCCCCCTCCTCCGTCGTCATTGGCGGCTCCCTCGAGGCGGACCTTGTACCCGCCCAGCAGGGCTTGCCACCACTGCGCTCAAGCAAAAGGGCGCGGCTATGCGCGCCCTTTTCACGTCACGACGTCCCCACGCCGAAGCGCAGGGGTCGCGTCCTAGTCTTCGCCAGCCGACTGGGTCGGGCCCGAATCCAGGCCCTTGGCGGCAACGTCGCGGTCGACGAATTCGATCACCGCCATCGGCGCATTGTCGCCGTAGCGGTAGCCGGCCTTCAGAACTCGGATATAGCCGCCGCTGCGGCCCTGGTAGCGCGGGCCCAGGGCCGAGAAGAGCTTGCCCACCTGGTCCACGTCGCGAACGCGCGAGATGGCGATGCGGCGGGCGTGCAGGTCGCCGCGCTTCGCGAGCGTCACCAGCTTCTCGACGAACGGCCGCAGTTCCTTGGCCTTGGGCAGCGTCGTGGTGATCTGCTCGTGCTTGATCAGGGACGCGGCCATGTTGGCGAACATGGCGGTGCGGTGCGCGGTGGTGCGGCCCAGCTTCCGGTGCGCGTAACCGTGGCGCATGACTTTTTACACTCCGCTCATCCCCGCGAAGGCGGGGATCTGGTTGTTCGGGTCTCTTACCGCGTCGTTCGCCCAGAACAAAGCCTGGGTCCCCACTTGCGCGGGGATGAGCGGATCGAGGTTGTCAGATCTGGTCTTCGAACTTCTTGGCCAGCTCTTCGATGTTTTCCGGCGGCCAATTGGGCACGTCCATGCCCAGGTGCAGGTTCATATTGGCCAGCACTTCCTTGATCTCGTTCAGTGACTTGCGCCCGAAGTTCGGGGTGCGGAGCATCTCCGCCTCGGTCTTCTGGATCAGGTCGCCGATGTAGACGATGTTGTCGTTCTTCAGGCAGTTGGCCGAACGGACCGACAGCTCCAGTTCGTCGACCTTCTTGAGCAGCGCCGGGTTGAAGGGCAGCTCGGGCTTGGCCTCGCCGTCGAGCTTCTTCTTCGGCTCCTCGAAGGTGATGAACACCTGCAGCTGGTCCTGCAGGATGCGCGCGGCGTAGGCCACGGCGTCCACCGGCGAGACCGCACCGTTGGTCTCCACTTCCATGACCAGCTTGTCGTAATCGAGGCTCTGGCCCTGGCGGGTCGGTTCGACACGGTAGGCCACGCGGCGGACCGGCGAGTAGAGGGCGTCGACCGCGATCAGGCCGATCGGCGCGTCCTCGGGCCGGTTGCGCTCGGATGGCACGTAGCCCTTGCCCGTCTGAACGGTGAACTCCACCCGGATCTGGGCGCCGTCGTCGAGCGTGCAGAGCACATGGTCGCCGTTCAGGATCTCGATATCCGACGGCGCATCGATCTGGCTGGCCTTCACGGCGCCGGGGCCGGTAGCGCGGAGCGTCATGCGCTTGGGGCCATCGGAGTGCATCCGCAGCGCCAGCTGCTTGATGTTGAGGACGATGTCGACGACGTCCTCACGCACGCCCTCGAGCGACGAGAATTCGTGCACCACGCCGTCAATCTGGATCGCTGTCACGGCCGCGCCCTGCAGCGAACTCAGCAGGACCCGGCGCAGCGAGTTGCCGAGCGTCACCCCGAACCCGCGCTCCAGAGGCTCGGCGACGATACGGGCCTTGCGGCCTGCGTCGGCGCCCGACTCGATCTGGGGCTTTTCGGGACGGATGAGCTCGTTCCAGTTTCTTTCGATCACGGGCGATATGTCCTTTGGACGCGGATAGGCCGGCCGCGGGTAGCGCCGCGCCGGCGAAGGAAGGTCGGGCCTTGAACTACTCTAGACGCGCCGGCGCTTTGGCGGCCGGCAGCCGTTGTGTGGGATCGGGGTGACATCGCGGATGGTGGTGATGGTCATGCCGGCGGCCTGCAGGGCGCGCAGGGCCGATTCGCGGCCGGAGCCAGGACCGGAAACATTGACTTCGAGAGTGCGCACGCCGTGCTCGGCGGCCTTCTTGCCAGCATCCTCGGCCGCCATCTGGGCGGCGTAGGGCGTGGACTTGCGCGAGCCCTTGAAGCCCATCATGCCGGCGCTGGACCAGGAGATGGTGTTCCCCTGGGCGTCGGTGATGGTGATCATGGTGTTGTTGAAGGACGCGTTCACATGCGCGACGCCCGACGTAATGTTCTTGCGTTCGCGCTTCTTGACGCGAGCCGGTTCCTTGGCCATCGGGCGCTCTTACTTCTTCTTGCCGGCGATCGGCTTTGCGGGGCCCTTGCGGGTGCGGGCGTTGGTGTGGGTGCGCTGACCGCGAACCGGGAGGCCCTTACGGTGGCGCAGGCCACGGTAGCAGGCCAGGTCGAGCAGCCGCTTGATGTTCATCGACGTCTCACGACGCAGATCGCCTTCGACGCGATAGTCGCGGTCGATGGCCTCGCGGATGTGCAGAACCTCCTGGTCGGTGAGTTCGTTCACCCGGCGGGCGTCTTCGATGCCCACCTTGTGGACAATCTCCCGCGCCTTGGCCGGGCCGATGCCATGAATGTATTGCAACGCGATGACCACGCGCTTGTTGGTAGGGATATTGACGCCTGCGATACGGGCCACGCGACTTCTTCTCCTGGTCACGCCAAGAAGCGCGAAGCACGCGCCCGGCAAACCAGCGACCGAAGTCGCGGCGCCGGCGCGGTCATCGCGCCCTTTCGCGGAAGCCGCTCCCATATAGGGAGAGCGGGGTGCGCGTCAATGGCGAACGGCTCCAGAGGAGCGTTTAGAATCCTCCGGGGCCGTCACCAAATCTCGGTCAATGCTGAGCCGGCGGGGCCGCTGCCTTGCGGCGTCTGGGAGTCGCCCGAGGGCGGGGGCCGGGTGTCGACCGCCCAGGCCTCGCGGACGCCGCCGGCGGCGGGCTGGGCGATCGCAAGGCTCGCAGCCGCCAATCCGAGCGCCAGCGTGGCGCGGGCCAGGAACCTGCCGCCGCTGGCCTTCCGCGCTGGCAGCCCGGTGGCCGCAGACGCGGCTGGGCCTAGAACCGCGGCCCGTCTATGGCCGCGTCGATGGCGGCGGCGACCTCGTCGACCGTGCCCATGCCGTCGACCTCAACCAGCTTCTTGTGGGTCTGATAGTAGGGCAGCAGCGGCGCGGTCTCGGCATTGTAGGCGGACAGGCGCACCTTGAAGCTCTCGGGATTGTCGTCCGGACGGCCGGATTCCGCGAAGCGGCCGGCCACCCGCCGCATCAGGGCCTCGTCGTCAACCTTCAGCCGAATCACCAGGTCGAGCGGACGGCGGCGATGCTCGAGCAGAACATCCAGGGCCGCGGCCTGAGCCAGGGTGCGCGGGAAGCCGTCGAACACGGCTCCGCCGGCGGCCTCGGCGTCAGGCAGCCGCGACTCGATCAGCTCGATGACGATGGCGTCGGACACCAGCTCGCCGCGCTGCATGATTCCGGCCACCCGTTGGCCCAGTTCGGAGCCCGAGGCGATCGCGGCGCGCAGCATGTCGCCGGTAGACAGGTGTGTCAGGTTTCGTGTGGTCACCAGGCGCTTGGCCTGAGTGCCCTTCCCGGCGGCCGGAGGGCCGAAAAGGATCAGGTTCATCTACCCCCCTAACATCTGCGGGCGAACGTGCTTCCTAGCGCTTGCCGCCGCGCAGCTTCGACTTCTTGATCAGCCCCTCGTACTGGTGCGCCAGCAGATGGGACTGGATCTGTGACACGGTGTCCATGGTCACGGAAACCACGATCAGGATCGAGGTCCCGCCAAAATAATAGTTGCTGACCGAGCCGTTGGCCATCAGCGCCTCGGGCAGCAGGCAGATCACGGCGATGTAGCCTGCCCCGATCACCGTCAGCCGCGTGAGGACGTAGTCGATGTACTCGGCGGTGCGCTTGCCCGGCCGGATTCCCGGCAGGAAGCCGCCGTACTTGCGCAGGTTCTCCGCCGTCTCGTCCGGATTGAACACGACCGAGGTGTAGAAGAACGAGAAGAACAGGATCAGCGCGCCGTAGAGGACCATGAACAGCGGCTGACCGTGCCGCATCTGGCCTTCCAGCGTCTGCGCCCACCCTGGCAGGGTGCTCTGGTTCATGAAGCCCATGACCGTGGTCGGCAGCAGCAGCAGCGACGAAGCGAAGATCGGCGGGATCACGCCCGAGACGTTGATCTTCAGGGGCAGGAAGCTGGTGTCGCCGCCAAACATCCGGTTGCCGACCTGGCGCTTCGGGTACTGCACGAGCAGGCGCCGCTGGGCGCGCTCCATGAACACGATGGCGAACACCACGCCGACCGCCAGGGCCAGGAACACGATCAGCAGGAAGCCGCTGAGGTTGCCGGTCCTGGCCTGCTCGAACAGCTGGTAGAGCGCCGTCGGCAACCGGGCGACAATGCCTGCGAAGATGATCAGCGACACGCCGTTGCCGACCCCACGGCTGGTGATCTGCTCGCCCAGCCACATCAGGAACATGGTCCCGCTGGTCAGGATGACGCTGGTGGTGACCATGAACATCGGGCCCGGCTCATAGACCACGCCGTGGCTGTTCTGCAGCCCGACCGCGATGCCGCCGGCCTGAAACAGCGCCAGCACGACGGTGAGATACCGCGTGTACTGGTTCAGCTGCTTCCGCCCGGCCTCGCCGCCTTCCTTGCGCAGCTTCTCCCACGGCGGATAGACCGTACCGAGGAGCTGAACGATGATCGACGCCGAGATGTAGGGCATCACGTTCAGCGCGAAGATCGCCATGTTCCGCACGGCCCCGCCGGAGAACATGTTGAACATGCCGAAGATGCCGTTCTGCTGGCGGTCGAACACCACGGCGAAGGCCGACGGGTCGATGCCCGGAATCGGGATGAAGGCGCCGATGCGGTAGACCACCATCGCGCCCAGGGTGAAGAGGAGGCGCTTGTGAAGCTCGGTCGCCTTCTGGAAGGCGCCGATATCCATGTTGGCGGCAAGCTGCTCGGCGGCCGAAGCCATCTAGGACCCCTTACTCGATTCCGCCCCACACATAGGGCGTCCGGCGACTGACGTCATCCCGGGCGGCCAAGCGCCGCAGCAGCAGCGGCTCAGCCTTCTGCGACAGGCGCTGGCTTGGTGACGGTCAGGCTGCCGCCCGCCTTCTCCACCGCCGCGCGGGCGGAGGCCGAGGCGGCGTAGACGGTGATGTCGAGCTTGGACGTCAGCTCGCCCTTGCCCAGCAGCTTCACGCCGTCGTAGGCGCGGCGGAGCACGCCGGCGGCCACCAGCGCGGCCGCGTCGATCGGCTTGCCGGCGTCCAGCTTGCCCGCAGCCACCGCCTGTTCGAGCCGCCACAGGTTCACCTCGGCGAACTCCTTGGCGAAGGGATTGTTGAAGCCCCGCTTGGGCATGCGCATGTGCAGCGGCATCTGGCCGCCTTCGAAGCCGGCGATGGCGACGCCGGAACGCGCCTTCTGGCCCTTCACGCCGCGGCCGGCGGTCTTGCCCTTGCCGGAGCCGGGGCCGCGGCCGACCCGCATGCGGTTCTTGGTCGAGCCAGGACGCGGGGCCAGTTCGTTGAGCTTGGTCATATCGCCTTCTCCTCAGGAGTCTGCGCCGGGCGGGGCCCGACTCGGCTTTGATGTGAAATCGGCGCTGGCCGGGTTAGTCGACGACCTCGACGAGGTGCGCCACCTTGGCGATCATCCCGCGCACGGACGGGCTGTCCTTGAGCGTGCGGGTGCGGCCGAGGCGGTTCAGGCCCAGGCCGACCAGGGTCGCGCGCTGGTCCTTCTCGCGACGGATCGGGCTGCCGATCTGGCGGACGGTGACTTCGGACATCGATCAGGCCTCCGCCGGAGCTTCGCCGCCCGCCCCGTCGGAGCGGCGGCCGATGATGTCCGACACCTTCTTGCCGCGCTTTGCGGCGACCTGCCGCGGCGAGGCCTGCTGCTTCAGCGCTTCAAAGGTGGCCCGCACCATGTTGTAGGGGTTGGATGAGCCCATCCGCTTGCCGACCACGTCCTGGACGCCCAGGGCTTCCAGCACGGCGCGCATCGGGCCGCCCGCGATGATGCCGGTGCCGGGAGGCGCGGCGCGCATCATGATCTTGCCTGCGCCCCAGCGGCCAGCGCCGTCGTGGTGCAGGGTGCGGCTCTCGCGCAGCGGCACGCGGATCATCGACTTCTTGGCTTCCTCGGTCGCCTTGCGGATGGCCTCTGGCACCTCGCGGGCCTTGCCGTGGCCGTAGCCCACCCGGCCCTTCTGATCGCCGACCACCATCAGGGCGGCGAAGGAGAAGCGCCGACCGCCCTTCACCGTCGCCGCGACGCGATTGATGAACACCAGCTTCTCGACGATGTCGGAATCGGCGCGCTCTTCGGCGTTGCGGTCACGCCGGTCGCGGCGATCACGCTGTTCAGGTCCACGAGCCATATTGGTCCTACCTTAGAAATTCAGGCCGGCTTCACGGGCGGCGTCCGCGAGCGCCTTGACCCGGCCGTGATAGAGATAGCCGCCCCGATCGAACACGACGTCCTTGACGCCCTTGTCCAGGGCGCGCTTGGCGACCAGCGCGCCGATGCGCGCCGCCGCAGCCTTGTCGGAGCCCTTTTCGGCCGTCTCTTCGAGGGTCGAGGCGTGGGCGACCGTGACGCCCCGGGCGTCGTCGATCACCTGGGCGTAGATGTGCTTGGACGAGCGGTGCACCGACAGGCGCGGACGACCGGCGCCGACCTTCTTCAGGCGAACGCGGACACGCTGGGCGCGGTGCAGGGTGTGACTTCGGGTGGAAACCGCCATGGCTACTTCTTCTTGCCTTCCTTGCGGCGAACCTTCTCGCCCGCGTAGCGCACGCCCTTGCCCTTGTAGGGCTCGGGCGGCCGGATCTTGCGGATGCGCGCGGCGATCTCGCCAACCAGTTGCTTGTCGATGCCGCTGATGCGGATCTCGGTCTGCTTCGGCACCACGAAGGTGATGCCCTGCGGGGCCTCCATCTTCACGTCGTGCGAGAAGCCGAGCTGCAGGGTGAGCGACGTGCCGCTCATGGCCGCGCGGTAGCCGACCCCCACGAGTTCGAGCGCCTGCTCGTACCCTTGGGTGACACCCTGGACCATGTTGGCCACCAGCGTGCGGGAGAGTCCCCACATGCTGCGGGCGCGCGTGGTGTCGGCGCGCAGGGCCAGGTTCAGGGCGTCGGCTTCCTGTGTCACCACGATCTCGTCGACGACCGTCCACGACAGCTGCCCCTTGGGGCCCTTCACGGTCACGGTCTGGCCGTCCAGCGTCACGCTGACGCCGGCTGGGATCACGACAGGCTTCTTGCCGATACGGGACATAGGCTGAAACTCCCCTCCCCGGTCAGTAGACGCGGCAGAGCACTTCGCCGCCAACATTGGCGTCGCGGGCGGCGGTGTCGGACATGACGCCCTTGGACGTCGACAGAATGGAGATGCCGAGGCCGTTCTTCACCGGCTTCAGCTCGTCCACCTGGCTGTAGACCCGGCGGCCGGGCTTGGACACGCGGGCGATCTCGGCGATCACCGGCTCGCCGTCGAAGTACTTCAGTTCGATCTCGAACTCCGGGAAGCCCTCGGCGTCGAAGGTGCGGCTGTAGCCGCGGATGTAACCTTCGGCCTGCAGCACATCGAGGACGCGCTGGCGCAGCCGCGAGGCGGGCGTGTTGACCTTCGAACGCTTGCGCATTCCCGCGTTCTTGATGCGGGCGATCATATCGCCGATGGGGTCGTTCATTGCCATCTGACCCTCCTTACCAGCTCGACTTCACGAGGCCGGGGATATGTCCCCGCGACCCCAGTTCCCGCAGCGCGATGCGGCTCATCTTCATCTTGCGATAGAAGGCCCGCGGACGGCCGGTGAGCAGGCAACGGTTGCGGATGCGGGTCGGCGACGAATTGCGCGGCATCGCGGCCAGCTTCAGGCGCGCCTCGAAACGCTCCTCCAGCGACAGGTTCTCGTCGTTGGCGATCGCCTTGAGGGCGTTGCGCTTGCCGGCCTTCGCCTTGACCAGGCGGCGGACCATCTCGTTGCGGTTGACGGCGCTCTTCTTTGCCATTTGGCTCTCTTCTCCCGTCGCGTCAGGCGTTGAACGGGAATTGGAATTGCCGAAGCAGCTCTCGGGCCTCGTCGTCGGTCTGCGCGGTCGTGCAGACGATGACGTCCATGCCCCAGATCTGATCGATCTCGTCGTAGTTGATCTCCGGAAACACGATGTGCTCCCGAAGTCCGAGCGCGTAGTTTCCGCGGCCGTCGAAGCTGGTGGGCTTCAGGCCCCGGAAGTCCTTCACCCGCGGCAGGGCGATGGTGATCAGCCGGTCGAGGAACTCGTACATCCGGTCCTTGCGCAGCGTCACCTTGGCGCCCACGACCATGCCTTCGCGCAGCTTGAAGCTGGCGATCGACAGGCGGGCCTTGGTGGCCAGAGGCTTCTGGCCGGTGATCGCGGCCAGGTCCTTCATCGCGGCGGCGGCCTTTTTGGAGTCGCTCACCGCCTCGCCGATCCCCATGTTCACCACGATCTTGTCGAGGCGTGGGATCTGCATCTCGTTGGAGTAGCCGAACTTCTCCTTCAGCGCCGGTCGGATGCGGGCGCGGTAGTCGCCTTTCAGGCGCGGTTCGTAGGTTTCGGTCTCAGCCATGAATCACCTCGCCGGTCGTCTTGGCGATACGGACCTTCTTGTCGCCCTCGATCCGGAAGCCGACACGGGTCGGCTTGCCGTTGGAATCGACGATGGCGACGTTGGACACGTGGACGGGCGCTTCCTTGCGCTTGATGCCGCCCTGCGGATCGCCCTGCGAGGGCTTGGTGTGGCGCTGCACCAGGTTCAGCCCCGACACGATCACCCGGCTTTCCTTCGGGAACACGCGCGAGACGTTGCCGGTGCGGCCCTTGTCCTTGCCCGTGAGCAGGATCACGCGGTCGCCCTTCTTGATCTTGGCGGCCATTACAGGACCTCCGGCGCGAGCGAGATGATCTTCATGTGGTTCTTGGCCCGCAGCTCGCGCGGCACGGGCCCGAAGATGCGGGTGCCGATCGGCTCGGACTGCTTGTTCACGATGACCGCCGCGTTCTTGTCGAAGCGGATCACCGAGCCGTCCTTGCGCTTGATCGCCTGGCTGGTGCGCACCACGATGGCCTGCAGCACGTCGCCCTTCTTCACGCGGCCGCGCGGGATCGCCTCCTTCACGGACACGACGATGCGGTCGCCCACCGAGGCGTAGCGGCGGCCGGCGCCACCGAGCACCTTGATGCACATGACGCGGCGCGCGCCCGAATTGTCGGCGACCTCGAGGTTGGTCTGCATCTGGATCATGCGCTGATCTTCCTCAACCGGCCGCGGCCTGGTCCTGCTTGGGCAGGACTTCCCAGGTCTTCAGCTTCGAACGGGGCGCACACTCCACGATCCGCGCGGCCTCGCCCTCGCGGTAGGCATTGGCCTCGTCGTGGGCGTGGTACTTCTTGGAGCGGCGGACGGTCTTGCGCAGCAGGGGGTGCAGGAAGGTGCGTTCCACCTTCACCACCACGGTCTTGTCCCCCTTGTCGGAGACCACCACGCCTTCGAGAATTCGCTTGGGCATCGGTTCAGCTCCTCGGGGCAGGCGACTTGGCGCGCAGCACGGTCTTCAGGCGCGCAATGTCCCGACGCACCTCGCCCACCCGGTGGGTCTTCTCAAGCTGGCTGGTGGCGGCCTGGAAGCGCAGGTTGAACTGCTCCTTCTTCAGGTCGAGCAGCCGGGCAGCCAGTTCGTCGGCGCTCAGGCGGCGCACTTCATCGATGTTCATGCCACGTGCTCCACGGCGGCGGCGTCGAGGCGGGTGACGATACGGGTGCGCACCGGCAGCTTGGCCGCGCCCAGGCGCAGGGCCTCGCGCGCCACGTCGTCCGGCACCCCGTCGACCTCGAACATGATCCGGCCGGGCGCGACGCGGGCGCACCAGTACTCGACCGCGCCCTTGCCCTTGCCCATCCGTACTTCGGCCGGTTTGTCGGTGACCGGCACGTCCGGGAAGATCCGGATCCAGACCCGGCCCTGACGCTTCATCTGGCGGGTGATCGCGCGGCGGGCCGCCTCGATCTGCCTGGCGGTGATCCGCTCGGGCTGCACCGACTTCAAGCCGTGCGAGCCGAAATTGAGCGCGAAGCCGCCCTTGGACACGCCGTGAATGCGGCCCTTGAACTGCTTGCGGTACTTGGTTTTCTTCGGAGACAGCATGACGGGACCCTAGGCGCTCGCTTCCGCGCGGCGGTCGCGGCGAGGGCCGCGAGGCTCGCGATCCGGCCGGTCGCCCCGGCCGCCACCCTCGCCTGCCGGCCCGGACTCGCCGGCCAGCCGCTTGTCCTGGGCCATCGGGTCGTGCTCCAGGACCTCGCCTTTGAAGATCCAGGCCTTGACCCCGATGATGCCGTAGGTGGTGTGGGCTTCGGCGAAGCCGTAGTCGATGTCGGCGCGCAGCGTGTGACGCGGGACGCGGCCCTCGTGGTATTGCTCCGTCCGGGCGATTTCGGCGCCGCCGAGTCGGCCGGCGACTTCGATGCGCACGCCCTTGGCGCCGAGGCGCGTGGCGCTCTGCATCGAGCGCTTCATGGCCCGGCGGAAGGCGACCCGGCGTTCGAGCTGCTGGGCGATATTCTCGGCCACCAGCTGGGCGTCGGTCTCGGGCTTGCGGATCTCGATGATGTTGAGGGCCACGTCGCCCTCGGTCATGGCGGCGATGTCCTTGCGCAGCTTGTCGATGTCCGCGCCCTTCTTGCCGATGATCACCCCAGGGCGCGCGGCATAGATGGTCACCCGGCACTGCTTGTGCGGACGCTCGATGATGATGCGCGAGACACCGGCCTGATTGAGCCGTTCCTTCAGCACCTTGCGCATGCGGATGTCGTCATGCAGCAGCCGCGCGTAGTCGTCCTTGCGGGCGAACCAGCGCGAGTCCCAGGTGCGATTGATGCCGAGCCGCAGCCCGATGGGATTGACCTTCTGACCCATGTTAGACGGCCTCTTCCAGTTCGCGCACCACGATGGTGATCTCGGAGAACGGCTTCTCGATGCGGGCGGCGCGGCCCCGGGCGCGGGCGGAGAACCGCTTCATCACCAGGTTCTTGCCCACGAAGGCCTCGGCCACGACCAGAGAGTCGATGTCGAGGCTGTGGTTGTTCTCGGCATTGGAGATCGCCGAGTAGAGCGCCTTGCGCACGTCGTTGGCGATCCGGCGCGGGCTGAACTCCAGCTCGTTGAGCGCGCGCTGCACCTTCAGGCCGCGGATCGAGGCGGCCACGAGGTTCAGCTTGCGCGCGCCGGTGCGGAGCGTGCGGACCTTGGCCATCGCCTCGGTAGGCGGGAGGCGCCGGGATGTCTTGGGCTTGCCCATGGCTACCTTCTCTTGGCCTTCCGATCGGCCGCGTGGCCGGGGAAATAGCGGGTGGGAGCGAACTCGCCGAACTTCATGCCGACCATGTCCTCGCTGACCAGCACGGGGACGTGCTTCTGGCCGTTGTGGACGCCGAAGGTCAGGCCGACGAACTGGGGCATGATGGTCGAGCGGCGCGACCAGGTCTTGATCACGTCCTTGCGGCCGGAGCCTTGGGCGACTTCCGCCTTCTTCAGAAGGTAGCCGTCGACAAAGGGGCCTTTCCAAACCGATCTGGTCATCGCCTAGCGGGCCTTCTTCACGTGGCGGCTGCGAATGATGAACTTGTCCGAAGCCTTGTTGGTGCGGGTCTTGCGGCCCTTGGTGGGCTTGCCCCAGGGAGTGACGGGGTGACGACCGCCGGAGGTCTTGCCTTCACCGCCGCCGTGCGGGTGATCGACCGGGTTCATGGCCACGCCGCGCACGTGCGGACGGCGGCCCTTGTGGCGGACGCGCCCGGCCTTGCCGAGCACTTCGTTCATGTGATCCTGGTTCGAGACCGCGCCGACCGTGGCCATGCAGCCGTCCGGCACCATGCGCAGCTCGCCCGAGTTCAGGCGGATCTGGGCGTAGCCGGCGTCGCGGCCCACCAGCTGGGCGTAGGCCCCGGCCGAGCGGGCGATCTGGCCGCCCTTGCCGGGCTTCAGCTCGATGTTGTGGATCATCGAGCCGATCGGCAGGCCGCGCAGCGGCGAGGCGTTGCCGGGCTTCAGGTCGACCTTGTCGGCGGCGATCACTTCGTCGCCGGCCTTAACCCGTTGCGGGGCGAGGATGTAGGCAAGCTCGCCGTCGGCGTACTTGATCAGGGCGATGAAGGCGGTGCGGTTAGGATCGTATTCCAGCCGCTCGACCGTCGCCGGCACGTTCCACTTGCGCCGCTTGAAGTCGACCATGCGGTAGAGGCGCTTGGCGCCGCCGCCGCGGAAACGCACCGCAATGCGCCCGCCGCCGCCCCGGCCGCCGGACTTGGTCAGCCCCTCGACCAGGCTCTTCTCGGGCTTGCCCTTGTGGAGCTCGGAGCGGTCGACCAGCACCAGCTGGCGCCGCGACGGCGAGGTGGGATTGAACTGCTTCAGAGCCATGATCTAGAGCCCCGTCGTGATGTCGATGGACTGGCCCTCGGCCAGGGTGACGATGGCCTTCTTCACGTCCGAACGCCGACCGGGGCGGCCGCGGAAACGCTTGGTCTTGCCCTTCACGTTCAGGGTGTTGACCTTGACCACGTTGACCTTGAACAGGGCTTCGACCGCCTCGGCGATCTCGGGCTTGGTGGCGTCCTGGGCGACGCGGAAGATCACCTTGTTATGCTCGGAGAGCATGGTGGCCTTCTCGGTGATCACCGGCGCGAGGATGGTGTCGTAGTGACGAGCTGCCGCGGCCATCACGCAGTCTCCTCGGCAAAGCGGGCGCCGATGCCCTCCACCGCGGCGCGGGTCAGCACCAGGGTGTGGCGGCGCAGGACGTCGTAGACGTTGAGGCCGGCGTTCGGCAGCACGTCCACGTTCGGGATGTTGCGGGCCGCCAGCTTGAAGTTCGCGTCCACGTCAGGGCCGGTGATCACCAGGGCGTTCTTGAGCCCGATCTTGGCGAGGTTGGCGCGCAGGCCGGCGGTCTTGGGCGTGTCGAGCGCAGCGGCGTCGAGCACCACCAGATCGCCGGACTTGGCCTTCGAGGAGAGCGCGTGCCGCAGCGCCAGGGCGCGCACCTTCTTCGGCAGGTCGATCGCGTGGCTGCGCACGACCGGGCCGTGGGCCTTGGCGCCGCCGACGAACTGAGCCGCCCGGCGCGAGCCGTGACGGGCGCCGCCGGTGCCCTTCTGCCGGTACATCTTCTTGCCGGTGCGCGAGACTTCGTTGCGGACCTGGATCTTGTGCGTGCCAGCACGGCGCTTGGCGAGCTGCCAGGTGATGCAACGCTGCAGAATGTCGCCGCGAATCTCGTCGATGCCGAAGATGTCGTCCGGCAGGTCGACTTCGCCGCCCTTGTCTCCCGCGAGGGTGATGACGTCGATCTTCATTGTGCTTCACCCGAGGTCTCGACCGGGGCCTCTTCCGGCGCTTCCGTCGCCGCCGCGGCGCCCGAACCCTTGATGCCGCCTGGGCGCGGCGCGTCCTGCGGCGGCGCCTGCTTCACCGCATCGCGGATCTTCACGTAGGTGCCTTCGGTGCCGGGGACCGCGCCCCTGACAAGAATAAGACCGCGCTCCACATCCACGCGGAACACGGTCAGATTGAGGGTGGTGACGTTTTCCTGGCCGAGGTGGCCGGCCATCTTCTTGTTCTTGAACACCTTGCCCGGGTCCTGGCGCTGGCCGGTCGAGCCGTGCGAGCGGTGGGACACCGAGACGCCGTGGGTGGCGCGCAGGCCCTTGAAGTTCCATCGCTTCATGGCCCCGGCGAAACCCTTGCCGACGGTGAGGCCGGAGACGTCCACCTTCTGGCCGGCGACGAAGTGGTCGGCGGAAAATTCCGCGCCCACGTCGATCAGATTGTCCTCGCTGACGCGGAACTCCACCACGTGGCGCTTGGGTTCGACCAGGGCCTTGGCGAAGTGGCCGCGCTCGGCCTTCGAGGTGTTCTTCGGCTTCTTCGCGCCGGCGCCGAGTTGGAGGGCGACGTAGCCGTCCTTCTCCTTGGTGCGCTGGGCGGTGACCTGGCAGCCGTCAAGCGACAGCACTGTCACGGGCACGTGGGTTCCGGCCTCGTCGAAGAGGCGGGTCATCCCGAGCTTCTTGGCGATTACGCCGGTTCGCATGGTCCCGGCCTCCTAGAGCTTGATCTCGACGTCGACGCCGGCCGACAGCGCGAGCTTCATCAGCGCGTCCACGGTCTGCGGGGTCGGATCGACGATGTCGAGCACGCGCTTGTGCGTGCGGATCTCGAACTGTTCGCGCGACTTCTTGTCGATGTGCGGCGAACGGTTGACGGTGAATTTTTCGATCTGGGTCGGAAGCGGAATCGGGCCGCGAATGGTCGCGCCGGTCCGCTTGGCGGTGTTGACGATCTCGCGGGTGGAATGATCCAGCACGCGGTGATCGAAGGCTCTCAGCCGAATGCGTATGTTCTGACGATCCATATCGCTCGCAAATCCTCTGCGCTCGGCGCCCGCGTGTCCCAGACCATTTCAAAGACCAACCGGGTCGGCGCGAACGCCGTCCGGACACGTAAGCCCGCAAAAACGAATGGCCCACGCGAGAAACCCGCGAGGGCCGCTGCCCGGACCAGCCTTTCGGCCAAACCGCCCGGTCGTCCCGCGAACCGCGTCTGCCGCCAACACCGCGACACAGCCGGTTCTGAAGAGGCGCGGTGTCTACGCCCCAACACCCCTTGCGTCAAGGCCCTCCGGCCGCGACAGTCGGTGTCACGATTCCGCCGCCACGGTTGAGCATACGGCCCGTCGCGGCTGACACTCCGGGGCCGCCAAGACGGGGGGCGAATGGCCCAGCGACGACGACGCCACGTCCGGCGGGACGTCCTGGTCTTTGTGGGTTCGTTCGTAGCCCACGCGGTGCTGTTCACCATCGTCGCTCGCGAACTGACCGTCTCCTATCGACTCCCCGTCCCGCCTGAGCCGGCCATGCAGGCCAACATCGTGCCGCCGGAGCCGACCATCCCGATCATTCCCCCGCCGCCGGTCGAAGTGCGCAAGCCCGAGCCGACGCCACCGAAGCCCGTCCCGGAACCGAAACCCCAGCCGCAGCCGCAACCGCAGCCCCAGCCCGTCGCGCCGGCGCCGTCGCCGGAAAGGCCTGCGCCGAAAGTCAGTGTCACCCGAACCGCCCCGGCCAGGACCGCCACCAATCCGACCCTGGCGCCCGCGCCGAAGACCGCGCTCGCGCCCACTCCCCTGACGCCGTCGATCGCCGCGCCCCAGCCTGGCCCGCCGGCGGAGGTCCCGCATGCAGCGGTCAGCGCGGCGCAGCCGAATGTGGTCACGGCCGCGCCGAGCCTGCGGCTGCACCAGAGCAAGGCGAAGAACGCCTCCCCCCTGGCGCCGCCCGTGAGCATCCCAGGCTCGAGCTTTGGGACACCGCAGACCAGCCCAGGTCAGACGGCGGGCGGACCCGGGGCTCCGGGCGGCGCGCCGGGTGCGCCAGGCGGAACCGGCGGCGCCGGCGGTTTCCCGAACGGCGCCCTGCCCGGCTTCGGCGGTGGCCTGCGCGGGAGCCTGCTGGGCTGCATCAACGCCCAGGCCGCCCACCTGACGCCGGAGGAACAGGCCCGCTGCGCCGAGCGGCTGGGCTCAGGCGCGAAGGTCGCGCCGGTGATGGACCCGATCGGGTCGACGGCCCGCGGCGCGCTGAACGATGAAGCGGCGCGCCAGGCCGCGGCGAATCGCTACCGCGACGCGACGCCGCCCGGCCCGGCCAGCGTCATCCCCGGCCAGCCGCACCTGGGACACAGCCCGATGGATACGGGGCAGTAGGTCCACTCCGCTGCGCGCGAGAGCAGGCGCTGGGGAGCGCTGGCTAGGGGGACGCCGCGCTCCGACCTTGCATACGTCAAAAGAGGCCGCGCCTGTTGGCGCGGCCTCTTCCGTTGCTTCGCGACACCTTCTCCCGCGAGGGAAGAAGTCAGGTCACCCCGCTTCGACTTCCGCGGCGATCCCGGCCGGCAGCGGCTCGAGGGCGACCGGCGGCTCGCGACTCGCGGCCAACGCCTCGTCACGCTTGGTGGCGATGCGTTGCAGGGTCCGCAGGTAGGCGCCCGTGCCCGCCGGGATGAGCCGGCCGACGATGACGTTCTCCTTCAACCCCTCCAGGGTGTCGCGCTTGCCGTGCACCGAGGCGTCGGTGAGCACGCGGGTGGTTTCCTGGAACGACGCGGCCGAGATGAAGCTGCGGGTCTGCAGCGACGCCTTGGTGATGCCCAGCAGCACCGGCTGGACGATCGCCGGCCGGCCGCCGCGCGCTTCGGCCTTGGCGATCTCCTCCTCGACCTCGAGCTTGTCGAGGTGGTCGCCCTTGAGGAGGCCCGTGTCGCCGGGCTCGAGGATCTCGACCTTCTGCAGCATCTGGCGAACGATCACCTCGATGTGCTTGTCGTTGATCGGCACGCCCTGCAGTCGGTAGACCTCCTGGATCTCGTTCACCAGGAACTCGGCCAGCGCCTCGATCCCGAGGATGCGCAGGATATCGTGGGGGTCGGGGTTGCCGTCGATCAGGTACTCGCCCTTGCGGATCACGTCGCCGTCGTGGACGGCGATGTGCTTGCCCTTGGGGATCAGGAACTCGACCGCGTCGCCGCCATCCTCCGGCGTGATCTTGATCCGGCGCTTGTTCTTGTAGTCGCGCCCGAACTCGATCCGGCCGTCCATTTCGGCGATCACCGCGCAGTCCTTGGGGCGCCGGGCCTCGAACAGCTCGGCCACCCGCGGCAGACCGCCGGTGATGTCCCGCGTCTTGGCGCTTTCCGTCGGCAGGCGGGCCAGCACGTCGCCAGGACGCACTTCGTCGCCGTCGCCGAACGAGAGCACCGCGCCCGCCGGCAGCAGGTAGCGCGCCTCGCCGCCGTTGGTGAGCCGCAGGTAGGCCCCGTCCGGCCCCAGCACCGCCATGGTCGGGCGCAGGTCGCCGCCCTTGGTGTTGGCGCGCCAGTCGACCACGACGCGGTTGACGATGCCGGTGGCCTCGTCCGCCTCTTCGCGGAAGGACAGGCCCTCGACCAGGTCCTCGAACCGCACCTTGCCGCCCACCTCGGTGATGATCGGGGTGGTGTAGGGGTCCCATTCGGCCAGGCGCGCCCCGCGCTTGATCTGATCGCCGTCGCGCACCTTCAGCCGGGCGCCGTAGGGCGGCCGGTAGGACTCGCGGTCCTTCCCGTCCACCTGGACCACCAGCTGCATGTTGCGGCTCATGACGATCAGGTCGCCGTCGGGGGTCTGCACCGTGGCCGCGCCGACGAACTTCACGACGCCGTCGTTGGCCGATTCGTACAGCGACTGCTCGGCCACCTGGGCCGTGCCGCCGATGTGGAAGGTGCGCATGGTCAGCTGCGTGCCGGGCTCGCCGATCGACTGGGCCGCGATCACGCCCACCGCCTCGCCGATGTTCACCGGCGTGCCGCGGGCCAGGTCGCGACCATAGCAGGCGGCGCAGACGCCGACCTTGGCCTCACAGGTAAGCACCGAGCGGATCTTCACCTGCTGGACGCCGGCGGCCTCGATCGCCTCTTCCATGTTCTCGTCGACGTAGGTGTCGGCCGGCACGACCAGTTCGGGACCGCCGGGCTCCTTGACCTCCTCGGCGGTGAACCGGCCCAGCACCCGCTGGCCGAGCGAGACCAGCACGTCGCCGCCTTCCACCGCCGCGCGCAGAGTGATGCCGCGGGTGGTGCCGCAGTCTTCCTCGACGATGATGCAGTCCTGGGCCACGTCCACCAGACGCCGCGTCAGGTAGCCGGAGTTGGCGGTCTTGAGCGCGGTGTCGGCCAGGCCCTTCCGGGCGCCGTGGGTGGAGTTGAAGTACTCCTGCACGGTCAGGCCTTCCTTGAAGTTCGAGATGATCGGGGTCTCGATGATCTCGCCCGAGGGCTTGGCCATCAGGCCGCGCATCCCGCCCAGCTGCTTCATCTGCGCCTGCGAGCCGCGAGCCCCGGAGTTGGCCATCATCCAGATCGAGTTGATCTCGGCTTCGCGGCCATCCGGGGTCAGCTTCTTGGCGGCGATCTCGGCCATCATCTCGTCGGCGACGCGATCGGTGGACTTGTCCCAGGCGTCGACGACCTTGTTGTACTTCTCGCCCTTGGTGATCAGGCCATCCGCGTACTGCTGCTCGTATTCCTCCACGAGCCTGCGGGTGGTCTCGACGATCTCCTTCTTGCGCTCGGGGATGACGATGTCGTCCTTGCCGAACGAAATGCCGGCCTTGGCCGCCTCGCGGAAGCCCAGGCCCATGACCTGGTCGGCGAAGATCACCGTCGCCTTCTGACCGCAGTGCCGGTAGACGGCGTCGATCAGGTTGCCGATCTCCTTCTTGGTCAGGTTCTTCTCGACCATCCGGTGACCGATGGCGGGATGGTGCGGCAGCAGGGCGGCGATCTTCATCCGCCCCGGCGTGGTTTCGATAAGCTTGCGCTCCACCACGCCCTCGGCGTTCATCTCCGAGAACCGCGCCTTGATCTTGGCGTGCAAGGTGACAACGCCAGCCTCCAGCGCCGCCTCGATCTCGCCGATGTCCGCGAACATCTTGCCCTCGCCGGGCTCGCCGTCACGGGAGTTCGAGAGGTAGTAGAGACCGAGCACGATGTCCTGGCTGGGCACGATGATTGGCCGGCCGTTGGCGGGCGAGAGGATGTTGTTGGTGCTCATCATCAGCACCCGCGCCTCGAGCTGGGCTTCCAGCGACAGGGGCACGTGGACGGCCATCTGGTCGCCGTCGAAGTCGGCGTTGAAGGCGGTGCAGACCAGCGGGTGAAGCTGGATCGCCTTGCCCTCGATCAGCTTGGGCTCGAACGCCTGGATGCCGAGGCGGTGCAGGGTCGGCGCGCGGTTGAGCAGCACGGGGTGTTCGCGGATCACCTCTTCGAGGATGTCCCACACCTGCGGCTGCTCGCGCTCGACCATGCGCTTGGACTGCTTGACGGTGCCTGACAGGCCCTTGGCGTCGAGCCGCGCGTAGATGAACGGCTTGAACAGCTCGAGCGCCATCTTCTTCGGCAGGCCGCATTCGTGCAGCTTCAGCTCGGGACCGACCACGATCACCGAACGGCCGGAGTAGTCGACCCGCTTGCCAAGCAGGTTCTGGCGGAACCGGCCCTGCTTGCCCTTCAGCATGTCGCTGATGGACTTCAAAGGACGGTTGCCCGGGCCCGTGACCGGACGCCCGCGGCGGCCGTTGTCGAACAGCGCGTCGACGGCCTCCTGCAGCATCCGCTTCTCGTTGTTGACGATGATCTCGGGCGCCTGTAGGTC
>Ga0105240_10000795_pt1 | contig 57129 bp, 45 predicted proteins | sample KBSC54metaG_FD_80426 | JGI IMG/M metagenome (GOLD analysis project Ga0105240, IMG submission 80426) | Corn rhizosphere microbial communities from Kellogg Biological Station, Michigan, USA - KBS C5-4 metaG | ecosystem: Host-associated > Plants > Roots > Rhizosphere > Soil | place: Michigan, USA... | reverse complement strand
CGTTCTTCAAGGGGTACCGGCCGCAGTTCTACTTCCGGACGACGGACGTGACGGGGCTGGTGACGTTGCCTGAGGGGGCGGAGATGGTGATGCCGGGCGACAACGTGAACCTCGAGGTCGAGCTGATCACGCCGATCGCCTGCGAGGAAGGTCTGCGCTTCGCCATCCGCGAGGGCGGCAAGACTGTCGGCGCCGGCGTCGTCACGAAGATCCTGGAGTAGCCCGACCAACCCACCTGACCCCGACCCTCTCCCTGTACGGGAGAGGGTTAGGGGACATTTGATTTTCTAGCTAACAAAAGAGAACCGAGAGCAAGACAAGAACCGATCGCGTCGGGGGAGGGCGAGCTCAGCTCGCCCGAGCCCAACAAGACGGAGAGCAAGCAAGATAAGGGAGCTGATCGCGTCGGGGGAGGGTGAGCTCAGCTCACCCGAGCCCATCGCGGGGGGCGCGGGACCCTCTCAGGGTCCCGGAGTTAACTGAAAGGAACTAGTCGTGGCAGCTGCACGGGTCATCATCACGCTGGAATGCACGGTTTGTCGCGAGCGTAACTACTCGACGACGAAGAACAAGCGGGCGAACGCCGAGAAGCTGGAGCTCTCGAAATTCTGCCCCCGCTGCCGCAAGCACACCAACCACAAAGAAACCAAGTAACGACGATGTCTTCTAGGGCAGTAGCTCTAATGGTAGAGCAGCGGACTCCAAATCCGCGGGTTGGGGGTTCGAGTCCCTCCTGCCCTGCACGGTGAGCCATGGGCGCCAATAAGTTCATTCATCTGACATTTGCCCTGGCCGGGCTGCTGGCCGCGTTCGTCCTGGCGCAGACCGTCGACTGGGTCTGGAGCTACTTCTCCAAGCCCAACGATCTGGTCGTCAACGGTTCGGCGCTGTTGGTCGCCGCGGTGGGCGCATTCGTCGCCTATCGCAACGAGCGGGTGTTCGCGACGGTTCATGACATCACGCGCGAGCTCGAGAAGGTCTCGTGGCCGACGCGGAAAGAGACCTCGGCCGCGACGATCGTCGTTCTGGTGATGGTGGCGATCTCGGCCATCATCCTGAGCGGCTTCGACGCGATCTGGGCCTTTTTCACCAACTGGTTTTTGCGCTGAGGACGAACGGGACCAACTGATGGCGATGAAGTGGTACGTCGTGCACACCTACTCGGGTCACGAGAACAAGGCGAAGCTCTCGCTTCAGGATCGCGTGCGTCAGCACAACCTGCAGGCGAAGTTCGGCGACGTCTTGATCCCGACGGACACCGTCGTCGAACTGGTCAAGGGCCAGAAGCGATCGACCACACGCAAGTTTTTCCCCGGCTACATCTTCGTGCAGATGGACCTGGACCAGGAGTCGTTTCACCTGGTGAAGAACACGCCCAAGATCACCGGCTTCCTGGGCGGCACCAACCCGCAGCCCGTGAAAGAGACCGAGATCAAGAACCTGCACGTGGCGATGACCGAGGGCGCGTCGCGCCCCAAGCCGCGCGTCTCGTTCGAGGAGACCGAGACCGTGCGGGTGATCGACGGTCCGTTCGCCAACTTCACCGGGACCGTCGTCGAGGTCAAGCCGGAGAAGCAGAAGGTGCGGGTCAACGTTTCCATCTTCGGCCGGGCCACCCCGGTCGAGCTCGACTTCGCGCAGGTCGAGAAGTCGTAACCCCCGGACCAGCTTTTCATCTCATCAGATCGTCGCGCGCTACGTAAGACCCCGTAAGGAAAGAAAATGAAGAAAGTCACTGGGTACATCAAGCTGCAGGTTCCGGCGGGCAAGGCCAACCCGTCGCCGCCGATCGGCCCCGCGCTGGGCCAGCACGGCGTCAACATCATGGAGTTCTGCAAGCAGTTCAACGCGCGCACGCAGGCCCAGACGAAGGACGACCTGATCATCCCGGTCGAGATCACCGTGTTCTCGGACCGGTCGTTCACCTTCATCACCAAGACCCCACCCGCCGCCATCCTGATCAAGAAGGCGCTCGGTCTGCCCACGGCCAAGAAGCCCGGCAGCGGCTCGAAGGAGCCGAACAAGAACAAGGTGGGGAAGATCACCAAGAAGCAGTTGCGAGACATCGCGACGGTCAAGCTCCCAGACCTGAACACCACCGACCTGGAAGCTGCGGTCCGGACGATCGCCGGTACGGCGAAGTCGCTCGGCATCGACGTCGTCGATTAGTCATCTCGATGACAGGGCGTGTGGCTCACCCTTTGAGCCACGGTGGGAGGCCCTGACGGGCCGCAAAGGAAGAGAAAATGGCGGAAGGAAAGAAGTACCGGAACGCGGCGGCGAAGGTCGACCGCTCGAAGAAGTATTCGCTCGAGGAGGCCTGCAAGCTGTTGCCGCAGACCAAGGTGGCGAAGTTCGACGAAAGCGTCGACATCGCGGTGCGCCTGGGCGTCGATCCCAAGCACGCCGATCAGATGGTCCGCGGCGCCATCGTCCTGCCCCACGGCACCGGCAAGAGCCAGCGCGTGGCCGTCGTCGCCAAGGGTGACAAGGCCAACGAGGCGCGGGCCGCGGGCGCCGACTTCGTGGGCGCCGAAGATCTGGTCGAGCGCATCCAGAAGGAGAGCTGGACCGACTTCGACTCGATGGTGGCCACCCCGGACATGATGGGCCTGGTGGGCCGCCTGGGCCGGGTGCTGGGTCCCAAGGGCCTGATGCCGAACCCGAAGGTGGGAACCGTCACCACGGACGTCGCCAAGGCGGTCCGCGAGCTGAAGGCCGGCCGCGTCGAGTTCCGCGTCGAGAAGGCAGGCGTGGTGCACGCCCGCATCGGCAAGGCGTCGTTCGGCGCCGACAAGCTGAAGGAGAACGCGCAGACGATGGTGGACACGCTGCTGCGCGCGAAGCCGGCGTCGGCCAAGGGCACGTACATGAAGTCCGTGACCCTTTCGACGACGATGGGCCCCGGGATCAAGGTCGACACCCTGCCGCTGGTGTCCGCTTACGAGACGAAATAGCTCAAGACTCTAGCGACATCAGGCAAGGGCGAAACACATGGAAAGAACACAGAAAGAAGAATCGATCGGCGCCCTGAAGACCGACCTGGCGAAGGCTGCCAGCTTGGTCCTCGCCGATTTCCGCGGTCTGACCGTCAACGTCGACACGAAGCTGCGCAACGAGTTCCGCGCCGCTGGCTGCCGCTACCAGGTGGTGAAGAACACCCTGCTGGGCCTGGCCGTGAAGGGCACCCCCATGGAGGGCATCGAGTCCCTGCTGGCGGGCCCGACCGCCATCGCCTACTCGTTCGAGGATCCGGCTTCGCCGGCCAAGATCGCCACCAAGATCGCCAAGGCGGAAGAGAAGTTCATCATCAAGGGCGGCTACGTCGAGGGCAAGGCGCTCGACAAGAAGGGCGTCGAGGCGCTGTCGAACTTGCCCGGCAAGGACGAGCTGCGTGCGACTTTCCTTGCAACTTTGCAGGCCGTGCCTCAGAACTTCCTCCGCTTGCTGAACGCAGCGCCGCAGAACTTCGTCTACCTGCTCTCGGCTCGGGAAGAGGCCCAGAAGGGGACGGGGGACGGTTCCGGTACCTAGCGAGGAGAACCGTGCGGGTGCAAACCCGCGCGGCGTTTGACGTTTTCAGAAGCCCAGTTTTTCCAAACTTTCAACGAAGCGATACGCAGATCTCAAAAGGGAGCATTGAAATGGCCGACGTCACGAAGGAACAGGTAGTCGATTTTCTCTCCAAGATGTCCGTTCTGGACCTCTCGGCTCTGACGAAGGAGCTTGAGGACAAGTGGGGCGTCAAGGCGGCTCCGGTTGCCGTGGCCGGCGCGGCCGCTCCTGCCGCGGGTGCGGCGGCGGCTCCTGCCGCCGAGCAGACCGAGTTCACCGTCATACTGGCCGATGCGGGCGCCAACAAGATCGGCGTCATCAAGGCCGTTCGCGAGGTCACCAACCTGGGCCTGAAGGAGGCAAAGGACCTGGTCGACGGCGCGCCGAAGAACATCAAGGAAGGCGTGTCGAAGGCGGACGCCGAGACCATCAAGAAGAAGCTCGTCGAAGCCGGAGCGAAGGTCGACGTCAAGTAAAGACCCCCACCATCACAATCGCACGTACATTCGGAGACCACTCCTTTGCCGGGCGCTTCCTGAGGAAGGAAGCGTCGCGGCGAAGGTCTGTTCCGTCGTCGGGAACGTCCCTGCCGGCGGGCGAGATTGATGTCGTAGTCGCAGTGAAGGAGATTCGATGGTGCCTGTGATTCAGAATAATTTTCGAGCTCGGAAAAGCTTCGCCAAGATCGGGAAGATCATCGACATCCCGAACTTGATCGACATCCAGAAGCAGAGCTACGAGAAGTTCCTGCAGAAGGACATCCCCCTCGACAAGCGCGAGGACGTGGGCCTGCAGGGCGTCTTCAAGAGCGTCTTCCCCATCAAAGACTTCTCCGAGACGTCGTCGCTGGAGTTCGTCTCCTACACGCTCGACAAGCCCAAGTACGACGTGGACGAGTGCCGCCAGCGCGGCATGACGTTCGCCGCCCCCATCAAGGTGGTGGTGCGCCTGGTCGTGTGGGACACGAACGAGGAGACCGGCTCGCAGTCGATCCGCGACGTGAAGGAGCAAGAGGTCTTCTTCGGCGAGATCCCGCTGATGACGGAGAACGGCACCTTCATCATCAACGGCACCGAGCGCGTCGTCGTCAGCCAGTTGCACCGCAGCCCGGGCGTCTTCTACGATCACGACAAGGGCAAGACCCACTCGTCGGGCAAGCTGCTGTACAGCGCCCGCATCATCCCCTACCGCGGCTCGTGGCTGGACTTCGAGTTCGATCCCAAGGATCTGCTCTACGTCCGCATCGACCGCCGCCGCAAGCTGCACGCCACCGTGCTGCTGCGCGCCCTCGGCTATTCGACCGAGGAGCTGCTGAACTACTACTACGACACCGAGGTGGTGTTCCTGGAGGCGGGCAAGAAGTACGCGAAGTCCGTCGAGTACGACCTGCTGCCGGGCCAGCGCGCCAGCCGCGACATCCGTCACCCCGAGACGCGCGAGATCCTGGTCAAGAAGAACCGCAAGTTCACCAAGCTGGCCATCAAGAAGCTGCAGGACTCGAAGATCGATCGCCTGGCGATCGAGGTGTCGGATCTGGTCGGCAAGGTGGCCGCCACCGACGTCATCGACGAGCAGACCGGCGAGGTCATCCTGCAGTGCAACGAGGAGATCTCGGAGTCGAAGCTGGACGAGCTGCGCGAGCACGGCATCGCCCAGTTCAAGATCCTGTTCATCGACAACCTGAACGTGGGTTCGTACCTGCGTGACACGCTGATCGCCGACAAGCTGCAGTCGTCGGACGAGGCCATCCTGGAGATCTACCGCCGCCTGCGCCCGGGCGATCCGCCCACGCTGGAGACGGCCCAGAACCTGTTCAACAACCTGTTCTTCAACCCCGAGCGCTACGACCTGTCCAAGGTCGGCCGCCTGAAGTTGAACTACAAGTTCAAGCTGGACGAGGCCCTGGACACCGTCGTGCTGACCAAGCGCGACATCCTGGAGACGGTCCGCTACCTGATCGATCTGAAGAACGGCAAGGGCTCGATCGACGACATCGATCACCTGGGCAACCGCCGCGTGCGCGCCGTCGGCGAGCTGATGGAGAATCAGTACCGCATCGGCCTGGTGCGCATGGAGCGCGCCATCAAAGAGCGCATGAGCATGTCTCAGGAGATCGAGACGCTGATGCCGCACGACCTGATCAACGCCAAGCCGGTCTCGGCGGTGGTGAAGGAGTACTTCGGGTCGTCGCAGCTGTCGCAGTTCATGGATCAGACCAATCCGCTCAGCGAGGTGACGCACAAGCGTCGTCTGTCCGCGCTGGGGCCGGGCGGCCTGACCCGCGAGCGCGCCGGCTTCGAGGTGCGCGACGTCCACACCACGCACTACGGCCGTATCTGCCCCATCGAGACGCCGGAGGGCCCGAACATCGGCCTCATCGCCTCGCTGTCGACGTACGCCCGCGTGAACGAGTTCGGCTTCATCGAGACGCCCTACCGCAAGGTCGAGGACGGCCGCGCCACCGACAGCGTCGAGTTCTACTCGGCGCTGCAGGAGGAGGGTCACTCCATCGCCCAGTCGAACACGCCCCTCGACAAGAAGGGCAAGTTCACCGAGGACCTGGTCTCGTGCCGTCACAACGGTGAGTTCGTGATGACGAAGCCGGAGGAGGTCACGTTGATGGACGTGTCTCCGAACCAGCTGGTGTCGGTCGCCGCCTCGCTGATCCCCTTCCTGGAGAACGACGACGCGAACCGCGCCCTCATGGGCTCGAACATGCAGCGGCAGGCGGTGCCCCTCATCCGCACCCACTCGCCGCTGATCGGCACCGGCATCGAGGGCATCGTGGCCCGCGACTCGGGCGTCACCGTGGTGGCCAAGCGCGAGGGCATCGTCGAGTCCGTCGACGCCGCCCGCATCGTCGTCCGCGCCATCAGCGATGACGAGAGCGACGCGAACGCCGCCAAGCCCGACATCTACAACCTGACCAAGTTCCAGCGCTCGAACCAGAACACCTGCTTCAACCAGAAGCCGATCATCGAGCGGGGCGACCGGGTCAAGGTGGGCGACGTCATCGCCGACGGCCCGGCCACCGAGCGCGGTGAGCTGGCGCTGGGCGAGAACATCCTGGTCGCCTTCATGCCCTGGGGTGGTTACAACTTCGAGGACTCCATCCTCGTCTCCGAGCGCCTGACCAAGAACGACTACTTCACCTCGATCCACATCGAGGAGTTCGAGTGCGTCGCGCGCGACACCAAGCTGGGCAAGGAAGAGATCACCTGCGACATTCCGAACGTCGGTGAGGAAGCGCTGAAGGATCTGGACGAGGCCGGCATCGTGCGCATCGGCGCCGAGGTGAAGCCGGGCGACATCCTGGTCGGCAAGATCACGCCCAAGGGCGAGACGCAGCTGTCCCCCGAGGAGAAGCTGCTGCGCGCCATCTTCGGCGAGAAGGCCGGCGACGTCCGCGACAGCTCGCTGCGCGTGCCCCCGGGCGTGCAAGGCATCGTCATCAGCGCCCGCGTGTTCTCGCGCAAGGGCACCGAGAAGGACGAGCGGTCGAAGGACATCGAGGACGCCGAGAAGGAGAAGCTGCTCGCCGATCAGCGCGACGAGGTCAAGATCGTCTCCGAGTCGTACCAGGCCCGCATGCGCAAGCTGTTGCTGGGCAAGACCACGGCGGTGCGCCTGGTCGACGACAAGGGCAAGGTGCTGGTCGCCAAGGGTCAGAAGATCGACAACCCGACGCTGGACGAGATCCCCTCTCGCTACTGGCCGGCGGTGCAGATCGAGGGCGGCAACGGCAAGACCGAAGAGGCGGTGGAGCAGATCAACGCCAAGCTGCAAGAGGACATCGCCGGCATCGAGGCGATCTACCGCGACAAGATCGGCAAGCTGACGAAGGGCGACGAGCTGCCCCCGGGCGTCATCAAGATGGTCAAGGTGTACGTGGCCATCAAGCGCAAGCTGTCCGTCGGCGACAAGATGGCCGGTCGTCACGGGAACAAGGGTGTCGTGTCGCGCGTGCTGCCCGAGGAGGACATGCCCTACCTCGAGGACGGGACGCCCGTCGACATCGTGCTGAACCCGCTGGGCGTGCCCTCGCGCATGAACGTCGGTCAGATCCTCGAGACGCACCTGGGGGGCGCGGCGCGCTCCATCGGCAAGCAGATCGAGGACATGATCCAGCGCAACTACTCGGTGGAGGCGGTGCGCGGCAAGCTGAAGAAGGTCTTCACCGAGGAGCACCACCAGAAGATCCTCGACGGCCTGGACGACGAGGGGGTGAAGCGCTTCTCCGCCACCGTGTTCAGCGGCGTGCACCTGGCCACGCCGGTGTTCGACGGCGCGAAGGAGTCGGACATCAAGGCCGCCCTGGCCCTGGCCGAGGAGGCGAGCACCGGGCAGCACACGCTGTTCGACGGCAAGACGGGCGACGCCTTCGATCACGACGTCACGGTCGGCGTCATGTACATGCTGAAGCTACACCACCTGGTCGACGACAAGATCCACGCGCGTTCGATCGGGCCCTACTCGCTGGTCACGCAGCAGCCCCTGGGCGGCAAGGCCCAGTTCGGCGGCCAGCGTCTCGGTGAGATGGAGGTGTGGGCGATGGAGGCGTACGGCGCCGCCTACGGCCTGCAGGAGTTCCTGACGGTGAAGTCTGACGACGTCATCGGCCGGACCCGCATGTACGAGGCCATCGTCAAGGGCGAGCACGTGCTCGAGTCCGGCTTGCCGGAGTCGTTCAACGTCTTGCTGAAGGAGCTCCAGTCGCTGTGCCTGAACGTGGAGCTCATCGAGGATCCCAACGCGCCTCGCAAGCAGGAGTCGACGTTGGAGTTGATGGCTCGCGAGGTGGCCGCCAAGGCCAGCGCCCAGGCGGCGGCAGCCGCCCCGGTGCCGGCGGCGGAGTGAGTTCGGTTTCCCCAAAAATTAGCAGCTCAGCTGATCAGGAGGGCCGCCTGGCGGCCCGCCCGATCAAAAAGATAGCGACAAGGAAGCAGGGAAAAACACGATGAGGGACATCTTCAATTTCTTCGAGAAGCCGAAGGATCCACTCTCTTTCTCGGCGATTCGGATCTCGCTGGCGTCTCCCGAGAAGATTCGGGAGTGGTCGCACGGCGAGGTGAAGAAACCGGAGACCATCAACTACCGGACCTTCAAGCCCGAGCGGGACGGCCTGTTCTGCGCCAAGATCTTCGGGCCGGTCAAGGACTACGAGTGCAACTGCGGCAAGTACAAGCGCATGAAGCACCGGGGCGTCGTGTGCGAGAAGTGCGGCGTCGAGGTCATCCAGTCGAAGGTGCGCCGCGAGCGGCTGGGCCACATCAACCTGGCCACCCCCGTCGCCCACATCTGGTTCCTGAAGTCGCTGCCCTCGCGCATCGGCAACCTGCTGGACATCACGCTGAAGGACATGGAGAAGGTCCTTTACTGCGAGGCCTACGTCGTCGTCGATCCGAAGCAGACCGGCCTGCAGCGAGGTGAGCTGCTGACCGAGGAGCGCTACGCCAAGGCCGTCGAGGAGCTGGGCGAGGAGTCGTTCGTGGCCGGCATGGGCGCCGAGGCCATCCGCGATCTGCTGCGGGTGATCGAGGTGCACACGCTGTCCGAGCAGCTGCGCGCCGAGATGAAGGAAGCGACCAGCGAGGCGAAGCGCAAGAAGCTGTCGAAGCGCCTGAAGGTCGTCGACGCCTTCCGCGAGTCGGGCAACAAGCCCGAGTGGATGATGCTGGAGGTGGTGCCGGTGATCCCGCCGGACCTGCGCCCGCTGGTTCCGCTGGACGGTGGCCGGTTCGCCACGTCGGATCTGAACGATCTCTATCGTCGCGTCATCAACCGCAACAACCGACTGAAGCGCCTGCAGGAGCTGAACGCTCCCGAGATCATCATCCGCAACGAGAAGCGGATGCTGCAGGAGGCGGTGGACGCGCTGTTCGACAACGGCCGCCGCGGCAAGACCATCACCGGTCCCAACAAGCGCCCCCTCAAGTCCTTGAGCGACATGCTGAAGGGCAAGCAGGGCCGCTTCCGGCAGAACCTGCTGGGCAAGCGCGTCGACTACTCGGGCCGTTCGGTCATCGTGGTCGGCCCCGAGCTGAAGCTGCACCAGTGCGGTCTTCCCAAGAAGATGGCGCTGGAGCTGTTCAAGCCCTTCATCTACAACAAGCTCGAGCAGCGCGGCCTGGTCACCACCATCAAGAGCGCCAAGAAGCTGGTGGAGAAGGAGCGTCCCGAGGTGTGGGACATCCTGGAAGAGGTCATCAAGGAGCACCCGATTCTGTTGAATCGTGCCCCCACGCTGCACCGTCTGGGCATCCAGGCCTTCGAGCCCCTGTTGATCGAGGGCAAGGCCATCCAGCTGCACCCGCTGGTCTGCGCGGCCTTCAACGCCGACTTCGACGGCGACCAGATGGCGGTGCACGTGCCGCTGTCCCTGGAAGCGCAGATGGAAGCGCGCGTGCTGATGATGTCGACCAACAACATCCTCAGCCCGGCGAACGGCCGCCCCATCATCCTGCCTTCGCAGGACATCGTGCTCGGCCTGTACTACATGACGCGCGAGCGTATCTTCGCCAAGGGTGAGTTCCGCTCCAGCACGGGCAGCCAGAACGCCCCCAAGGAGAAGGACGTCAAGGAGAAGATCCGCCTCGACCAGATGCACGGCGTGTTCTCGTCGAAGGACGAGGTGCGCATGGCCTATGACCATGGCGAGCTGGACCTGCAGGCGGCGGTGCGCGTGCGCATCGACGGCGAGCTGGTGGCCACCACCGTGGGCCGCGTGCTGCTGTACGAGATCGTGCCGAAGAAGCTGCCCTTCAAGCTGGTGAACCGGGTCCTCGGCAAGAAGCAGCTGGGCGATCTGATCGACGCCTGCTACCGCCTCTGCGGTCAGAAGGAGACGGTCCTCCTCGCCGACAAGCTGCGGCACCTGGGGTACACCAACGCCACCAAGGCGGGCGTGTCGATCTGCATCGACGACCTGCAGATCCCGGCCCGCAAGGGCGAGCTGCTCGAGTCGGCGCAGAAGGACGCGTCCGAGATCGAGGAGCAGTACACCGAGGGTCTGATCACCGACGGCGAGCGCTACAACAAGGTGGTCGACATCTGGGCGCAAGTCTCGGAGCAGATCGCCGAGGAGATGATGAGCGAGATCAGCTCGGAGGAGCTGGTCAACGACGAGACCGGTGAGAAGCGACGCAGCCCGTCCTTCAACCCGATCTACATCATGGCCGACTCGGGCGCGCGCGGTTCGGCGCAGCAGATTCGCCAGCTGGCCGGCATGCGCGGCCTGATGGCGAAGCCGTCGGGCGAGATCATGGAGACGCCGATCACCGCGAACTTCCGCGAGGGTCTGTCCGTGCTCCAGTACTTCGTGTCCACGCACGGCGCCCGCAAGGGTCTGGCCGACACGGCGTTGAAGACGGCGAACTCGGGGTACCTGACCCGCCGCCTCGTCGACGTGGCGCAGGACTGCATCATCGCCGAGTACGACTGCGGCACCATGGACGGCATCGACATGTCGGCCCTGGTCGAGGGCGGAGAGATCATCGAGAAGCTGGGCGACCGCATCCTGGGCCGCGCCGCGCTGGACGACATCTTCGATCCCTACACCGGCGAGGTGCTGGTGCAGTCGGGTGACGAGATCACCGAGGACAAGGTGCGCGTCATCGAGGACGCCGGCATCGACCACGTGAAGATCCGCTCGGTGCTCACCTGCGAGACCCGGCGCGGCATCTGCGTCCTGTGCTACGGCCGCGATCTGGCCCGCGGGCACATGGTCAACATCGGCGAGGCCGTCGGCGTCATCGCGGCCCAGTCGATCGGCGAGCCCGGCACGCAGCTGACGATGCGTACCTTCCACATCGGTGGTGTCGGTCAGGTGCGCACCGAGCAGTCGCAGCTGGAGGCCCGTTACGACGGCATCCTGAAGCTGGAGAACACCGACGTCGTCAAGCGCGAGAAGCACTGGATCGTCATGAACCGTCATGGCGAGCTGATCGTGCAGGACGAGACCGGTCGCGAGCGCGAGCGGTACGGCCTGACCTACGGCGCCAAGCTGTTCGTGGGCGACGGCGGACCGGTGAAGGCCGGCCAGCTGCTGTCCGAGTGGGATCCCTTCTCGGTGCCCATCCTCACCGAGGTGAGCGGCATCGTGAAGTTCGGCGACGTCATCGAGGGCGTCACCATGACCGAGCAGCTGGACGAGGTCACGGGCCTGTCGCGCAAGAGCGTCACCGAGAGCAAGGACGCCGATCTGCGCCCGCGCATCTCGCTGAAGGACGAGCACAACAAGACGCTGAAGATCCCGAACGCCGAGAACGACGCGCGCTACTTCCTGCCCGTCGGCTCGACGATCGCGGTGTCGGAGGGCGATCGCGTCGAGGCGGGTGACATCGTCGCCCGTATCCCGCGCGAGACCACGAAGACGAAGGACATCACGGGCGGCCTGCCGCGCGTGGCCGAGCTCTTCGAGTCCCGCAAGCCGAAGGAGCACGCCGTCATCGCCGACATCGACGGGACGGTCAGCTTCGGCAAGGACACCAAGGGCAAGCGCAAGGTCATCATCACCCCGACGCTGGGCGACCCCAAGGAGTACCTGATCTCCAAGGGCAAGCACCTGTCGGTGCGCGAAGGCGACAAGGTCAGGGCGGGCGAGCCGTTGATGGACGGTTCGTCGAACCCGCACGACATCTTGCGGGTCCTGGGCGAGAAGGCGCTGGCCAAGTACCTGGTGGACGAGGTCCAGGAGGTCTACCGGCTTCAGGGCGTGAAGATCAACGACAAGCACATCGAGACGATCGTGCGCCAGATGTTGCGGCGCGTGCGCGTCATCGACGTGGGCGACACCGGCTTCCTCGTCGACGAGCACGTGGAGAAGTACGTGTTCGAGGAGGAGAACGAGCGCTGCATCGGCAAGTCGGGCAAGCCCGCCCAGGGCGAGCCGCTTCTGCTCGGCATCACCAAGGCGTCGCTGTCGACCGAGAGCTTCATCTCGGCGTCGTCGTTCCAGGAGACCACGAAGGTGCTGACCGAGGCCGCGGTGTGCGGCAAGGTCGACTACCTGCGCGGCCTGAAGGAGAACGTCATCATGGGCCGTCTGATCCCGGCCGGCACGGGCCTGGGCGCCTACAAGCGGCTCTCGGTCCACGTGGACGCGCCGAGCGACGAGACCGAGCTAGCGGCGCCGCTGCCGCCGGCGGCGGAAGCGGCGGCTCGCGCGGCCGCGGAAGAGTAGACAGCGACAGAGAACCGCGGCGGCACGCCGTCGCGGTCAGTAGTTCACCGGCCGATCAGTTGCCTTCCGGGCAGCGGATCGGCCGGAGTCATTTCTGGGCGCCGTATTCCGGCGATCGCTTCCGTAGCACGACGTAGTTCAGCGCGACCAGCACCACGTTCAGGCCGTTCCACAGGTGCCAGGTCAGCGGCGACGGGCGCGCCAGGAACAGGATGAACGCGCCGAGCCCCAGAAACATCAGCCCCACCGGCAGGCCGCCCCGGCGGAACTTGGGGATCTTCACCGTCGACACCATCAGCGCGGAGATGAGCAGGACGCCTGCCGCCATCAGCCACCCCGGCATGGCCCCCCGCATGATGACGAACGACCAGACGTAGCTGGCGGCGATGGGAATGGGAAGGCCCTGGAAGGCGAGATCCTGCCCCTCGCTGGTGTCGATGTTGTAGCGGGCGAGGCGCACGGCCCCGGCCAGCGGGAACAGCACGGCGATCACCAGCCCCCCGGCGCCCAGAGGGGCCAGCACCGCCAGATAGGCCAGCACCGCCGGGGCCACGCCGAACGACACCATGTCCGACAGGCTGTCGAGCTCCCGGCCGAAGTGCGACGTCGCGCCGAGCGCCCGCGCCACTCGGCCATCGGCCAGGTCGCACAGCGCCGCGGCGAACAGCAGCATGACGGCCCGTTGGAAATAGCCGCCGGCGGCCGCCAGGATCCCGGCGAAGCCCAGCGCGATGTTGGCCAGGGTGATGGCATTCGGCAGCAGATGTCTCGGCTTCACGGCCGAAAAGATACTCTCCGTCGCCGGCCGCGCACGCCGGCGGCGGCGCTATTTTTTGTAGGGCGCGGCAGGGGCGGGGGAGTGCGCGTTCGAGGCGAGACCGCCCTGATCGTCGGGCCTCCCTGCTTCCCGAACGACGGCTGCTACGATTCCCGGCTTGCGCGCACGAGAGCAGGGCGATCGGTATCGGCGAGACGCCACGACGGGCGCCCTGCTGCTGGCTGCGGCCGCGCTCGCGCTGGGGGGATGCGCGACGACGCGCGCCCCGGCACCGGCGCCGACCGCGCCGGTGCCCCTCCCGTCGCTGACGGTAGAACAGATCGCCGGCTTGATTCCCGAAGGCGTGGCGGACCGGCGAGAGTGGAGCGCGGCCATCCTCGGCGCCCTGGCCCAGAACCAGCTGGCGACGGATCGGATGTCGGCGTGCGCGGTCATCGCGGTCATCGGACAGGAGTCAGGGTTCCAGGCGAACCCGGTCGTCCCCGGCCTGGCCCGCATCGTCCGCGCGCGCATCGATCGGTACAAGGCGAAGCTGGGTCCTCTCGGCGATCCGTTGCTCGAGCGGCTGCTGGCGGGGCATGCCCCCGGCGATCGCCGCCCGTTCACGCAGCGCCTGGACACGGTGCGCACCGAGCGTGACGTCGATCTGCTGTTTCGCGACCTGCTGGCGTACTACCAGGCCAACCACCCGGCGCTGTTCCAGGCCGTCTCCTGGGCGGGGAAGCTGGCCGACCTGGACGAGCTGACCGACCTCGATCCCATCACGACGGCCGGTTCGATGCAGGTCAGCGTCCGCTTCGCCACGCAGTGGGCGCGCGAGCACCAGGAGGCGCCGGGGGCCGCCGCCGTCCGGGACGCGCTTTATACGCGCGCCGGCGGCGTGTACTACGGGACGGCTCGCCTGCTCGGTTACCCCGTCCACTACGATCGGCCGCTCTACCTCTTCGCGGACTACAACGCCGGTTACTACGCCAGCCGCAACGCTGCCCTGCAGGCGCAGCTGACCCGCCTGACGGGCCTGCCGCTGGCGCTCGACGGCGACCTGCTGGCCTACGGCCGGGACGGCAACCCCGCGGACAAAGACAGCGCCTCCGAACGGGCGGTGCGCGTCTTCGCGGAGCGCTACGCGCCCGGCCTGACCAGCGAGCAGATCCGGCGCGACCTGCTGGAGGAGAAGTCGCTGGCCTTCGAACAGACGCAGACCTACCGGGCCGTCTTGGCGGCGGAACAGGGCGCCGGACGGACCGCCGAGTACGCGCGGCTGCCGGACCTCGCGCTCGACAGCCCGAAGCTCACGCGCCCGCTGTCCACCGCCTGGTTCGCCCACGCCGTCGACCGCCGTTACCAGAGATGTCTGGCGGTCCCTTGAGTGCGACGGTTCGAGATCACGGCCCGCGGGTCGCGCCGCTGCTGGCGCGCCGGCTGGTCCCGCCGGTGGCGTTGGTCGCCCGCCGATGCGGTCGGCGCCACGATCCTGAAACCGGGCTTGTCCGGCCACGGAGCCAGAAATTCCGCCCCGATCAGGCGAACAGGTGTGCAAGGACGGGCGGGCCGCCACCGCCGCGCAAATGACTTTCTTCTGGGCCCGCGCATCTTGCGGGGGCTCGCCCGATGCCTACGTCTGTCACATGCGCACCACGCTGCTCGAGCGGATGGGGAGGGGTGCCCTGGCGGGAACGTTCGCCACGGGTGCCATGTCGCTGTTCATGCTGGGGGCGCGGCGCGCGAACTGGCTGGGCACGCCGCCCCCGAAGAAGCTGACGGATCGCCTGCTGGGCACGCTGGGCCATCCCCGGCGAGCTTGGTCCAGCTGGCCGCTGACGGCGCTGAACCATGCGGCCTTCGGCGCCGCGGCCGGCGTTCCCTTCGCCGTGGTGGCGGCGCGACTCCGCACGCCAGTCGGTCGGGCGCTCGCTGGAAGCGTGTACGGCGCCCTGGTGTGGTCGGCCATGTACCAGGGGGTGCTTCCCGCCCTGGGCGTGATGGCGAAACCGCGGTGGGATCGCCCGGGCCGCCCCACCGCGATGCTGCTCGCTCACGTGATCTACGGAGCCTGTCTGGGGGCGGGCGCCCTCGGCGAGGCTCGCTCCGGGCGACGGAACGTCCGCCGCGTGCCGCGCAAGACGGCCTCGCCGTCCTGACGAAGACGGCCTCGCCGTCCTGACGAAGACGGCCTCGCCGTCCTGACGGACCGCTGACGCCGGTCGCGCCTCCCTCGGCGTCGACGCGTCATAGCCGCCTGGAGGTAGTTGCCCGTCGCGAAGCGCCGCGGCCCACCGGCGATCGCCCGATCCATGTTCGGGCGGAGGCAACGAACGAGGCCCGTACGTTCGCGAGCGAATGCACGGGCCCAGTGACGGCGCGGCCATCGCCGCGTCGGAGATTTTCGACAGACTCAGACGTCGTCGTCCGTGTCCTCTTCGTCCGCGTCGTCCGTCTTGCGCACGGAGCGCTTCACGTCGGTCTTGACCTCTTCGAAGGCGCCCTTCGCCTTCCCCTTCAGCTCGTCGGCGACGCCTTCCGCTTCCTTGGCACGGTTGCCGGTCAAACGACCCTCGGCCTGCTTCGCCTTACCTTTGACGGTATCGATTATTTCTCCCATGGTGAGCCTCCATTCAGGGTTTGCTTCGGACGACGCGTTTCAGTGCATCCGTCAGGCCAAAGCCCCTAACGCCGCGTAAATACTGAAAGCGGCCGGCCGAACCCGACGACGCGGTTTGGCGCCGGCGAGGACACGCTCCACGCCCGCGTTTCGTGCTGGAAACAAGCCCGGGCTGGTGTCGTGGCGTCGTCTCGCGATACAGTGGGCCGCTGGTTGCGAGGATGGGCGAGATGACCACAGAGGGGGCGTCGCTGTCCGTGGGCGAGATCGTGGCCGGGAAGTACCGACTGGATCGCGTGCTGGGCCGCGGGGGAATGGGGCTGGTGATGGCGGCGACGCACGTCCAGCTTCAGCAACGCGTGGCCTTGAAGTTCCTGCGCGCGGACATGCTGGAGAACCCGCAAGTGGTGGCGCGGTTCACGCGCGAAGCCCAGGCGGCGGCCCGCATCCAGGGCCCGCACGTCGCGCGCGTGCTGGACGTCGGAGAGTTGCCGTCCGGGGCGCCCTACATGGTGATGGAGTATCTGGACGGCGACGATCTCGAGCGCACGCTGCGGCGCCGGGGCGCCCTGCCCATCGCGGAGGCGGTGGACATCTTGCTGCAGGGGGCGGAAGCGGTGGCCGAAGCGCACACGCTGGGCATCGTCCACCGCGATCTGAAGCCGGCCAATCTGTTCCTCGCCCGCTATCCAGGGGGGAGAGAGGTGGTGAAGGTCCTGGACTTCGGCATCTCCAAGGTCCAGGAGCCGGCCGGCAGCCCCGGGCTGACGCAGCCGGCGGCGATGTTCGGCTCGCCGCCTTACATGGCGCCGGAGCAGGTGCGCTCGGCGCGGGCGGCGGACCCGCGCTCGGACATCTGGTCGCTGGGCGCCGTGCTCTACGAGTTGCTCACCCTCTCGGTGCCCTTTCCCGCCGACTCGTATCAGGCGCAGTTCGCGGCGATCCTCCTCAACGAGCCGGCGCCGCCGCGCGCCACCCGGCCGGAGATCCCGCCCGAGCTCGAGGCGGCCATCCTGCGCTGCCTGCACAAGGATCCGGCGCAGCGGTTCCAGGAGGTGGCCTCGCTGGCGTTCGCGCTGGCGCCGTTCGGCTCGGCCAGCAGCGCCGACGTGCCAGCGCGCATCGCGCGCGTCATCAGCACGGCGGCGACCGGTCGGCCCGCGTCGCCGACGGCGATGGCGGAGGGGGCGGCGCCGGCGCCTCTGCGCGAGCCGGCCCGGCCGCTGTCGGGACCTGCGACGGTGCCGTCGGACGTGACGTCACCGCCGGCGCCGACGTCGTCGATCGAGAGCGGCGCGCCGCGGGCCCAGACGCCGGTGGCCCCCGCCGCCGTGGCGCGCGACTCCGTCGCCTCCTTTCGCGGAGAGGTGGTGTCATCTGCGCCGGTCGGCGCCCCGTCGGGAGAGCGCCGGCGCTTCCGGCTGGCCCTCGTCGCGATCATCGCGGCGCCGCTGGCGCTGGCCGCCGTGGGGACGGCGCGCTGGCTGGGCGTCCGGGCCTCTGCCGGTTCCGCCCGCGTCGCCGCGGCCGCGCCGGCCGTCCCGGCAAGCCCGCCCGCGCCGTCGCCGCCTGTCGCGCCGGCGCCTCGCGCAGCTCCGGCGGTCGCTCCCGCTCCCCCCGTCAACGCCGCGCCGGTCGTTTCGGCTTCGTCGCCGGCCCCCGCCCTCCCGCCGGCACGACGCCACGAGGGCACCAACCGGCCGCGCGAGCGGCCGCCCGCTGCGCCCGGCACGCTGTCGCCCGCCTGCGCCGACCTGCTGGCCCGTGAAAGCCTGGGAGAGACGTTGACGCCGGAGGAGCAGGCTACGTACGCTCGGGCCTGCCAAAAGCGCTGAGGGCCCGTTCCAGGGGACCAGGCGGGGGGGACATGCGGAGAGAAAAGGTCGAGAGCTTCGTCGTCGCAGGGGTCGTGGTGCTGGTCGCGCTGGGCGGCTGCTATCCAGCGCCCGCCGCACCGTCCGCCGAGCAGGATCTGGCGCACGCCGTCCAGCACGTCACCGACGATCTGTTGCATCAGCTGGGTCCGAACGCGCTGGCGACCCAGACGACGTCTGCCGACCCCATGCTGGACGCGCGCACGGGGCAGCAGACCCGTGCCACCCAGCGGGTCGAGGCCGAGCTGAGGAAGGCGCTGCAGACCACGGACAAGCAGCTGACGATGGTCCCCTTCGGCGGCGCCGGGGCGGCCCAGGCGCGCTGGTTGCTCACGGGGACGCTGGCGGTGTTGCCGGAACCCGACCGCTACCGCATGAGCGTGGCCCTCACCGATCGCCAGAGCGGGCTCGTCATCGCTCAGGCCGTCACGCCGTTCCATCAGCCGTACATGGACCTGGCGCCGACGAAGTTCTATCAGGACAGCCCGTCGCTGGTGCGCGATCGGTCGATCGACGGCTACATGAAGACGGCGGAGACGCCGCGCGGCCAGCCAGCCGATCCGCTCTACGTGCAGCAAGTGCCCACGGCGGCGCTGCTGGCCGACGCGCTGGCGGCCTACGACATCGAGAAGTGGGACGAGGCCCTGCGCCTCTACAGCGCGGCCGCCCAGCGCCAGGACGGGCAGCAGCTGCGCACGTTCAACGGCATGTACCTGACCAACGTGCACCTGGGAAACCTGGAGGCCGCCGAGGCCGCCTTCGGAAAGATCGCGGCGCTGGGGCTGGCCACCAACAACCTGGCGGTGAAGCTGCTGTTCCGCCCCGGCGGTACCGACTTCTGGCCGGATCCCAAGGTCAGCGCGCTGTATCCGATGTGGCTGCGCCAGATCGCCCGCGCCGCCCAGGCCGCCGACGGCTGCCTGGAGATCGTGGGCCACACCAGCCGCAGCGGGTCCGAGCAGGTGAACGACCGCCTGTCCCTGGCCCGCGCCACCGCCGTCCGGGAGCGCATGGAGCACGACGTCCCCGGCGCCGGGAAGAAGTGGAAGGTCACGGGCGTCGGCTATCGCGAGAACATCGTCGGGACCGGCAGCGACGACGAACGCGACGCGATTGACCGTCGGGTCGCGTTCAAGGTCATCCCCTGCGCCGCGTGACCGGAGCGCCCCCGCGGGCGGCCATGGTCGTCGCACGACTATCCTCGGCGGACCGGCAGGTGTAAAAATTCCGGTGTGACCGCATACCGGCCTACGCGGCGCAGCTTCTTGCAGGCGATGGGCGGGCTTTCGGTCGCGGGCTGCTCGTGGACCAAGGCGGGACGGCAGACGCGCCGCCTGAAGCCGGCGCTGGGGTTCCTGCGGCAGACCGACGCGGCGTCGCTGCTGTTCGCGGAGGAGCTGGGCTACTACGGGAAGCAGGATCTGGCCCCCTTCTTTCACCGCGCCGCCTCCCCGGTCGAGCTGAAGGATCTGCTGGCGGCGGGTGACCTGGTGGCGGCGCAGCTGCCGGCCAGCCTGCCCATCGCGCTGGCCGGGATGGGGCTGCCCCCGTCGCCGTCGGACCTGGTGACGCTGATGATCCTGTCGCAGAACGGTGCGGCGGTGACGCTGGGGCGCGATCTGTGCGACGCCGTGAAGTTCCTGGATCTGGAAGGACTGAAGCGGGCCATCGCGCGCCGCACGAACGGCCCGGTGGTGTTCGCCGTTCCCATCGCGGGCGGCTGCGACGATCTGTTGCTGCGCTACCTGCTGGCCGCCGCCGAGGTGCCGCCCGACCGTATCCAGATCGAGGCGCTGCCCGCCGATCGCATGATGGCCGAGCTGCGCGACGAGCGAATCATCGGCTTCGCCGCGCCCGATCCCTGGTCGGCGCTGGCCACCCAGCAGGACGTCGGCTTCACGTTCGCGACGGCGCAGGACATCTGGCAGACGGCCCCCCGCAGCGCGCTGGTCACCACCGAGAAAGGGCTGAACGAGCACCGCGCCGAGCTGAAGGCGGTGGTGCGCGCCCTGATCGAGACGTCGGTCTGGCTGGACGTGCCGGCGAATCGCGCGCGGCCCACCATCGGCGACGTGCTGGCCCGCCACCAGTATCTCGACCTCGACTCGGGCCCGATCCGCTCGCGCCTGGCCAACGTGTACGACCTGGGCTGCAAGCTGGGCGAGCGCGACTTCGAGGACGACATGATCTTCTTCCACCACGGCGGGCGGGTGAACGCCCCGCGCCGGGCGGACGCGCTGCTGTACCTGGCGCTGCTGGCCCGCTTCAAGCTGCTCCCCTCGCCGCCGTCGCCGGCCATCGTCGACCGCGCCATTCACGACGACCTGTACAAGGAGGTCGCCGGCGAGATGGGGGTGTCGGTGCCGGACGACATGAAGCCGTTCGTGGTCACCCTGGACGCGGTCCGCTTCGATCCCAGCGCGCCAAGGGAGTGGGGCCAGCTGTGGTCCCACGCGTAGCCGCTGCGGAGGTGCGGGGCGGCCGTTCGCGAAGGTCTCGCGCGCCTCGACGGTGCCGCCGCCGGCAGACGGACGTGCGAGCAGCTCGGGCCGGAGTTGTGACCGGCGTCGCTTCCCTGTACTGTCTGACGCGTCGTCCGAAATCCGGACGATGCCATCATTCGGGGGGGTGGTGCGCGTAGAAGGCTTCGCGGGAACCAGTCGCTATGTCCTTCGCCGGCGCCTGGGAGCCGGCGGGATGGGCGTGGTGTTCGCCGCCTACGACCGCCAGCGCGACACCGAGGTGGCGCTCAAGATCCTGCAGCGGCTGGACCCGCAAGGGATCGTTCAGATCAAGCGCGAGTTCCGCGCGCTGGCCGAGGTCTCGCATCCGAACCTGGTCGGGCTCTACGAGCTGGTCTCGTCGGGCAGCGCCTGGTTCTTCACGATGGAGCTGATCGACGGCGTCGACTTCCTCGGCTACGTGCTGGGCGGCGCCATCCGTGACGTCGCGCGCCCGCACGGCATCTCCTCGGCGCAGGAGGCGCAGACGGTACGGCTGATCCCCGAGCTGGATCCGCAGGCGGTGCTGCAGGACGGGGCCGGTCGCGGGCCGGCGGTGTTGCCATCACCGGCGACCGAGGCGCCGCTGGTGCTCGACGTCGAGCGCCTGCGCTCCGTGTTGCGGCAGCTGGTCGAGGGCGTTCGCTCGATCCACGCCGCGAACAAGGTGCACCGGGACATCAAGCCGACGAACGTGCTGGTCAGCACCGCGGGACGGGCGGTGCTGCTGGACTTCGGTCTGGTCAGCCACGGCGTGCCGGTGGCGGGTGGCGAGGGTCCCGGCGTCAGCACCACGGGCGGCACGCCCGAGTACATGGCGCCCGAGCAGGTGCTGGGGACCGGCGGCGACGCCGCGTCGGACTGGTACGCGGTCGGCTGCATGCTGTACGAGGCCCTCGTCCAGCGGCTGCCCTTCGAGGGTTCGGTGGGGCAGATCCTGAAGCAGAAGCTCAGCCACGATGCGCCCGACATTCGCGGGCAGACGCCGCCGGGCACCGAAGATCTGGCCGACCTGGCCATGCGCCTGCTGGCGCGATCACCCGCGGAGCGGCCATCGACCGCCGAGGTGTTGCGTGCCGCCGGCGCGCGCGGCGACGGCGCCCTGTTCGCCAGCAGCATGGGGGGCAGCATGCCGCTCGAGGACGTCGCGTCCGCCGGCGTGGGGGCGGCGTTCGTGGGCCGGGTCGAGCAGCTGGCTGCGCTGGATGCCGCCTGGCGCGCGTACACGGCGCCTGGCAGGCGCGCCGTGGCGGTCACCGTCACCGGGCGCTCGGGGATGGGCAAGTCGGCGCTGTGCCGGCGCTTCCTGGCGCGGGTGCGCGCCGACCGCCCGGACGCGGTGGTGATCGAGGCACGCTGCTACGAGCGCGAGTCGGTGCCGCACAAGGCGCTGGACGGGGTCGTCGACGCGCTGGTGGGCGAGATCGCGGCGCTGCCCGCGCCGGTGCGCGACACCATGCCCCGCGCCGACATCGAGGCGCTGGGCCGCCTGTTCCCCTCGGCGCGCCGCCTGGCGCGTGAGCTGAGCGGCGACGCAGACCACGCCGACGCCGACGATGACGAGGACGGCGCGCCGAGCGAGGCCGACGCGCGCGGCCTGCGGCGCCAGGCCGCGGAGGCGCTGCGACGCCTGCTGGGCCGGTTCGCGCAGCGGCGCCCGCTGGTCATCCACATCGACGACTTCCAGTGGAGCGACGTGGACAGCCTGCCCCTGCTCTCGCGACCGCTGTCGGGGGTCGCCTGCCCCGCGGTGCTGTGGCTGTTCAGCTACCGCGCCGAGGAGGCCCGCCACAGCGAGCCCATCACGGGTCTGGCCGGGATCCTGTCGCTGGCGGGACCGGCCGTCGACGTGCGCCGGGTCGCCGTCGAACCCTTGACCGCCGAGGAGAGCAGCGCGCTGGCGTTGCAGCTGCTCGGACGCGCCGACGGGCCCTCTCGGGCGCGCGCCGAGCGGCTGGCGCAGGAGTCGTCGGGCAGCCCCCTTTTCGTGGCCGAGCTGGCCCGCCTCGAGCGCGAGCGCGGCGACGACACGCACGCGACGGCACACCGGCCCGCGACGCTGGAGGAGCTGCTGAGAGGGCGGGTCGCCGCGCTGCCGGCCACGGCGCGGCGGCTGCTGGAACGCGTGGCCGTCGCCGGACGACCGACGCGGCAGGGCGCGATCCGCCGCGCCGCCGGGCTGGCCCCCGACGACTTCACGGCGCTGCTGGCGCTGCGCAACGGCAACCTGGTCCGCGCCTCGGGCGTCCAGGACGGCGACGTGGTCGAGGCGTATCACGACCGCATCCGCGAGCTGGTCGCGTCGACGCTGGCGCCCGAGGAGGCCCGCCGCTGTCACGCCGATCTCGCCGCCGCCCTGCAGGCGGGCGTCGACGTCGACGACCTGCCCAGCGCCGAGCTGGAGGCGCTGGCCCACCACTCGCTGAACGCGGGCGACGACGGGGGCGCGCTGCGCTTCACGCTGCGGGTGGCGCGCGGCGCGCGCGAGGTCTACGCCAGTCGGGACGCCGCCCGCCACTTCGGGATCGCGCTGTCCCTGCTGGCCCGGGGCGACGACGCCGAGGCGCTGCGGACCGTGCGGCGCGAGGCGGCCGAGGCGTATCGCCAGGCGGGCCTTTACGACCAGGCGCTGTCGCTGCTGACGGTGATGCTGGACGCGGCCGTGGACGGCGAGCGCGCCGAGCTGTTCGTCGATCGCGGCCACGTCTACCAGGAGAAGGGCGACTTCCAGTCCGCCATCGCCGATCTGGAGAGCGCGCTGGAGCTGTTCGGCAGGAAGCCGCCCCGCCATCGCGGCCACCTGGCCCTGGCAGTGGGCGGCGAGGTGCTGCGCCACCTGCTGGCGTCATCGCGCGAGCGGCGGGCGGCCGCGGCCGCGCCCGGCTCGGCCGCCCTGGAACGGCAGGCCGAGGTGCTGATCTTGCTGGTGCGCATCTACTACTTCGTCGACATCGGCAAGCTGGTGTGGGCGGGCGTCGCGGCGATGAACCTGGCGCGGCGCTCGCGGCGCGAGGTGACGCGGGTGCTGGCCGCCGGGTACTTCGGCGCGATCCTGTCGGGCGTGGGGATGCTGGGGCGGGCGGCGCGCCATTGCCAGCGCGCGGTCGCGCTGGCCGAGCGTTCGGGCAGCGGGCTGGCGCTGGGGGTCAGCCTGGGGCGCCTGGGGACGGTGGCCATCTTCCGCAACGAGCTGGACCGCGCGACGGAGCTGCTGCACCGGTCGGTGGCGGCGCTGAAGCCGGTCTCCGAGGTGTGGGAGCTGCTGACGAACCTGATGCTGGAGGCGACGGCGCACTTCCTGGCCGGCCACCTGGAACCGGCGGAGCGGCTGTGGGACGAGATGAGCGTGCTGGCCCGCGACGCCGGCGGCGCGATGCACGTGGCCTGGTCGCGGGCCTGGATGCCCTACGTGCGCTACCTGCGGGGCACGATGGGCGCGGCCGAGGCGCGCCGCGAGCTGTCGGCGGCGCTGGAGGCCTCGCGCGTGGTTCGCGACGTGGCCAACCAGACGGCGGCGCAGGCGCACCTGGCGGCGCTGGGCGTCGACGAGTCGGACGGCCCGGCCGCCGCCGACGCGGCCGAGGCGCTGTTCGAAACGCTGCGCGGCTATCGCGTGCAGGTGCCGTTCCTGCAGGTGGGCATGGTCGACGCGGCCGAGGCGGCGCTGGTGGCGCTGGAGCGGGGCGGCGACCACCTGAGCGCGGAACGGCGCCGGCGGCTTCACCGCATCGTCGGCGGCGCGCTGGCGCGCCTGACCAGCGCCTCCCGTCGCTATCCGATGCTGCTGGGGCCCACGCTGCGCGTGCGCGCGCGGGCGCTCGCCTTCGCCGGCCGCCCCCGCCAGGCGGGCAAGGCCGTCGCGCGCGCCGTGGCGGTGCTGGAACGCTCGCCCAACCGGCTGTGGCTGTTCCAGGCGTGCCGCGACGCCGCGCGGTTGCTGGAGGCCGAGCGGCCGGCCTACGAGCGCCGCGCCGCCGAGCTGGGCGCCGCGCTGGCGCTGGATGCCCGCCACTGGTCGGACCGCGCGCCGGCGACCGCCACCGCCGGGGAGGCCTGATGCGCATCGCGATCATCGCCACGTACACGCACGCCACGCGCCTGCCGCGCAAGGAGCGCTCGGTGATGCAGTCGGCGGTGCCCGAGCTGATCGCGGGGCTGTGCCCGCCGGATGCGGACATCGAGCTCTACAACGAGAAGGAGGTCGACGTTCCGCTGGACCGCGACTGGGACCTGGTGTTCTTCTCGTACTTGCACGCGTCGTACGAGCACACGAAGGTGCTGTCGGCGCTGTTTCGCCGGCGCGGCGCCAAGACCGTGGCCGGCGGCCGCCACGCCCATCACTTCGCGGACGACTGCGCCCGCCACTTCGACGCGGTCGTGACCGGCGAGCCCGAGGCCAACGTGCCCCGCCTGGTCGACGACTTCGCGCGCGGGCGCCTGCAGCGGCGCTACGACGCCTCGGGCAGCGCCGCCGACATCCGGCCCTATCGCTGGGATCTGATCGACTATCGCGACAACCTGTTCCGGCTGCCCGCCGTCGAGGCTTCGCGCGGCTGTCCGTTCTCTTGCAACTTCTGCGTGCTGACGGGCTGGGAGAAGTATCGCTTTCGCCCCGTGAAAGAGGTCGTCGACGACATCCGCCTGCGGATGACCTGGAATCGCAACCTGTTCGGCGTCTTCGACGATTGGTTCATCTTCCTGGACAACAACCTGGGCGGCTCGCTGACCTACCTGCGCGAGCTGTGCGAGGCGCTGATCCCCCTGCGCAAGACGTGGGGGTGCGCGCTGACGTTCAACGTCCTGCGCAACCGGGCGCTGGTGCGCCTGATGGCCGAGGCGGGCTGTCGCTACGTGTACACGGGCCTCGAATCGCTGGATCCCGAATCGCTGGCCAGCATGAACAAGGGGCAGAACCGCATCGACGAGGTCGACGAGGTCGTCAACCGCTGCTTCTCGGAGGGGATCCTGCTGTCGTTCGGCTTGCTGGTGGGCGCCGACGGCGACACGAACAGGTACCTCGAGCGGCTGCCCGAGTACCTGGCCGAGCTGCGCTACTTCTCGGTCACGTTCCTGGGCATCGTCTGCCCGTACCCGGAGACGCCGTTCTTCGCGCAGGTGGCCGGCGAGGGCCGCCTGTTGCCGGGCGCCACCATCCGCGACTTCGACGGGTACACCGTCTGTCACCGCCCCCTGCACCTGTCGCCCGACGAGGTGGTCGAGCACTTCCAGCGGCTGTGCCGCACGCTGGGCAGCGTCCAGAACGTGGGGCGGCACTACCTGGCCCGCCTTGGGCAGAGCACGCGCTCGGTCTACCGGCGGACCATCCTGGCCTCGGGCCTGGAGATCCTGTCCATCAGCAGCCCGCTGGCGAACCCGGCGCGACGCTACATCGCCGGCCTGGATCCGCTGGAGGCGTGGGACGCCCGCATGATGGACGAGCTGGGGCTCGCGCCCCAGGCGATCGCCCCCGACGCGCTGGGCGCGCCCGAGCTGGTGCGCGCCCCCCTGCGCCGCCGCGGCCCCTGAAGCGTTCGCGGGGTGTCCGGACGCGCCGTCGATGTTCGAACAGGCGCGCGCCGCCGGCGATCGTCGCGGAATCATGCGTGTTTCAGCCTCGATCGCACTGGTACGGCGGCTGCTGTTTCAGGGCGCCGGAGGCGATGTCATGGCGAAGATCGTGTTGGTTCACGGGATGAGAATGGAGACACACGACCGGGCAATCCTGCAGGCGCGGTGGCGGGCGGCGGTCATCCGGGGGCTGAAGGCGACGGCGTGGGGCGCGAGCAACCCCGAGCTCATCCCCTGCAAGGACGAGATAGCGCTGGTCTACTGGGGCGACTTCTTCCGGCCCCCGCAGGGGGACGGCGACGAAGCGACGAAGGGCGTCGACCTCGACGATCTGCGCCGCTTCTACTACCGCCTCCTGCGGCGCATGGTGCGCACGGCTGACGTGCTGTCGCTGTGGGACGAGCGCGGGCGGCCGCGCAGCACGATGGCCCGGCTGGTGAACCCCATCGTGCACCAGACCGCCGTCTACATGGCGAACGGGCCCGTGAACAACGCCGATCCGGCCTACGACCCGGGCGCCTACTTCCAGGTCCAGGCCCGGCTGGACGCGGCGCTGGGCATGGACACGCAGGTGGTGGTGGGGCACTCGCTGGGCAGCGTGATCGCGTACGAGGGGCTGTGCCGCGGCGGCCACCAGGTGAGCACGTTCATCACCGTGGGCTCGCCCATCGCGACGCCGCGCCTGATCATGCGGCCGCTCCGGGAACGGCAGTACCGCGAGCTGAACTATCCGACCAGCCGCCGCCGTCCCTGGCCCGGCGTGGAGCGCTGGGTGAACTTCTTCGCGCCGGCGGATGTGTGGTCCGTGCCGGTCAAGCGCCTGGCGCCGATCTTCGACCCGCGCATCCGCGACGTCGAGGTGGTGCACGGGAACCCGCACCGGCCCGTCGAGACGCACAAGCTGACGACCTACCTGAAGCACGGTGAGGTCTGCGACGAGATCGCCCGCGGCCTGGCGAGCGCCCCCCTCGAGGCGCCGGCGCCGCGAAAATACGGAGCGTCGTCGTGAAGCCGGGGCCGGCGGGGCAGCGTCGCGCGCCGCGGGGCCGGCCCGCCGGCCGGAGGGTGTTCGTGCGCGTCGGGGCGCCGGCCCCGGGCGGGGCGTTCCGCGCGCTGGCCGGGGTGCCCGCCGATCTGGAGCGCATGGGCAAGGCGTTCGCGCACCTCGATTACGACGTGGCCGAGCCGGTCTGCAATCCGTCGCCGGTCGAGCTGCGCGCCGGGGTGCGCGAGCGGGTGGACGGCGCTGACCTGGGCCAGGCGGACGCGCTGGTCCTGTACTACTCGGGCCACGGACTGTTCGTGGACGGCGACCACTACCTTTGCCCCAAGGGGTTCGATCGCGACGACGTGGCGATCACCGGCCTGAAGACGCGCGAGCTGATCGAGCTGGTGATTCGCCGCCGCCGCCGCCCCGGCCGGTTCTGGCTGATCCTCGACTGCTGTCAGGCCGGCGGCGTCCTGGAGGATGGCCTGCTGGCGACGATGGCCGGCGCCGGCACCGACGCCTTCGTGCTGGCGGCGAGCGGAAGCTGGGGACCGGCGCAGGACGGGCTGTTCAGCCGTGCGTTCTGTGCCGCCCTGCGGGGCGGACGGTGGGGCCGCCGGGGCGCCGCGGGCGGGCTCGACGCGATCACCCAGACGATCAATCGCCGGCTGTCGCGCGGGCGGCTTCGCGGTCCCACCGTTGTCCAGGCCGCCGTCTGCCGCGCTCGCTTCGACCTGCTGGATGGGCCGCGATGATGCGCGGGGCCGACGGGAGAGCGCGACCGCTCGCGCTGGTCGCGGCGCCGGCCATCGCGGGACCCGAGCGTCGTCGCTATACTGACAGCGCCTTGGAAAAGGACGAGACGATCTCCTCGCTGACGGACGCGGGCGGTGAGGGGGACCGTTTCCTGGGAGCGAGGATCCTCGCTCACCCCGATCCCGAGCGCATCGGAGACTTCGCGCCCCTCTTCGACGGCGTGAGTGGCGACGGTGGCACCGTCATGGAGATCTCCCGACTGGCGCCCGTCTTCCGCGCGTCCGACGGCACGGCCACCGGGCCGCTGGCCAGTCAGCGGATCACCCGCACGCCGCTGCGGCTCGCGCGGGAGGGGGCGGGCCTGTGCCTGAGAGCGCCCGAGAAGGCCACCGTGGAGGTCAACGGGGTGGCGTTGCGTGCCGACCGCACCGTGCGGCCCGAAGAGCTCGAGGCAGGCGTGGTGCTGCTGGTGGGAAAGGATCTGGCGCTGTGGCTCGGCTGGATGGAGTTGCCGAGCTCGGCCGAGAAGATCGCGGGCCTGGTGGGCGAGAGCGTCGCCATGCTGAAGGTGCGAGAGCAGATCCACCGGGTGGCGGACCTGGACGTCCCGGTGCTGCTGCGGGGCGCGACCGGCGTCGGCAAGGAGCTGGTGGCCGCGGCGATCCACAAGCGCAGCCGGCGGGCCGCCGGCGCGTACGTGGCGGTCAACGTCGCGGGATTCCCCGCCACCATGGCCGCGTCCGAGCTGTTCGGTCACACCCGGGGCGCCTTCACGGGGGCGTTCGAGGCGCGGGAAGGCTACTTCGCCCAGGCCAACGGAGGCAGCCTGTTCCTCGACGAGATCGGCGACGTTTCCTTCGACGTGCAGGCGCTGTTGCTGCGCGCCGTGCAGGAGGGCGTCATCCAGCCGCTGGGGGGCAAGACCCGCCAGGTCGACGTGCGCCTGATCGCTGCCACCGACTCGGATCTCGAGTCAGCGGTGGCGCGGCGCGAGTTCCGGGAGCCCCTGCTGCGCCGCTTCTCGTACGAGGTGCGGGTGCCGCCGCTGCGCGAGCGGCGCGACGACGTCGGGTTGCTGTTCTTCCACCTGCTGCGCGCGCGCCTCAAGATGACGGGCGAGCTGCACCGCCTGGCCTCGGGCGCCGAAGGCGAGCCCTTCGTGCCGGCGGCGTACGTCGCCCGGATGGCGCTGTACGACTGGCCCGGCAACGTCCGCGAGCTGGCGAACGTCGCCCTGAAGTTCGCCATCGAGAATCGGGGACGGCCGCGCGCCCAGGTCGGCGAGGAGCTGTGGGCCGCCATTCGCCCGCGCCAGCCGGCGCCGGACGTCCACGAGGTCCGTTCATCCGAGGAGGGGCGGCCGGCGCCTGCGCCCGACGAGCCGGTCAGGGCCGCCGCTCCCAGCGACGAGGAGATCCTGGAGGCGCTGCGCGCCGAAGGGTTCAAGCGAGAGCGCGCCGCCAAGCGCTTGGGTGTGTCGAAGAGCTTTCTGTACCGGCGGCTGATCGGGACGCCTCACGCGCCGAAGGCGGACGGGATCGCCGCGGCCGAGATCGAGGCGGCGCTGTCCGCCGCCGCCGGCGATCTGTCCGCGGCCGCCGCCCGGCTTCGCATCTCCGTGCCCGCGCTGCGGCTGCAGCTGCGCCGGCTGGAAGACCCGGCCCCGGCCGGCGGCGGTTCGCCCACCGGGCGACCCCGGCGCTGACGCGGTCAGGAGAAGGGAGGTGGCGTGGGCTCGGCCACCCGCGGCTCGCCGTCGTGCGTGCGCAGCGTCAGCGCGGAGGCGTCGAACATGGACCAGTACGCGCGCGTCCACCGCTCGGGATTGACCACGCCCAGGGCCGACAGCTCGGCCTCGGACTCGTCCTCGAGGCGTCGACCCCATTCGCCCCCGGCCAGCTGCCCCCGGCGCTTTCGCGCACAGGCCGCCAGGCAAGGCATGTGCAGCCGGCGAAACGCCTCCTCGGCTTGATCCATCAGGCGCACCGCCCGCTCGGGCGCGCCTTCGAGGAAATCCAGGTTGCCCTCCAGCGCGTCGGCGACGGCCGACCACAGCGCCAGGCCGGCCTTTCGCATGCCGCCGATGCGCCCTCGGATGTCCGAGGGGCAACGCCGGCCACTGGCGATGGCGCGCAGCTCGGCCCACACGTCCTGCAGCACCAGATAGCCCCCCAGGAACGGGGTCTGCGCGGCCGGGCTGCGCAGAAGCGCCGAGCGCATGGGCGTGGCCGGCGAGCTCAGGGTCAGGTCGCGCTCCTCGTAGCGGTCGATGATGTCGTGGTACAGCGCCGCCGCCACGCCCAGCACGCCGGCGTCGCCTTCCCACCCCTCCTGCGCCCGCAACAGCTCGGCGCGGGCGTGCGCGGGATCGTCACGGGCGATCCAGACGATGGCGTGGGCCACGCGCAGCATGCTGGCGTGGAACAGGTCGCCCGCGGCCTCGGCCTGCGCCAGCCACCGCGTCGTGCGGCCGACCTGCGTGCGGAAGTCCCCTTTCTGCGCGTACTGGATGAACACCGCCAGATCGCGGACCGTGGCCAGCTCGCGCGTGGCGCCGGGGCACGCCTGCAGCAGCACGCGCTCGGCGCGCTCGAAGGCCGCCTCCGCCGACAGGAAGTCCCCCTCGAAGTGGGCGTTCTCGGCGATCGCCGCCTCCAGCAACGCCGTCGACAGCGGATGAGGATGCGCGGCCGTCAGGGCCTTGCACAGCTGCAGCACGGGCCCGACCAGCGGGTTGGGCACGTACTCGACGGTGTTGATCACGAACAGGGCGCACGCGCGCTGCACCCGCACCGGCTCGCCCGCGTCCAGCGCGCCGTGCAAGGCGTGGCAGGCGAACACCACCACGCGCAGGTCGACGTGCGCCAGCCCCTGGGCGAGCAGCAGGCACAGGTCGACGCGCTCCAGCGCCTCTGCCGCTGGTCCCTGGGCCGCGGGCTTCGCCATCGCCAGCCCGCGGGCGCCCAGCGCGTTCAGCGCGGCCGTGGTCGCCGCGACGATCTCGCCGAAGTCCGCGGGGACGCGCAGCCCCGCCAGGGCCAGCGCCGGCCGCAGCGTATCGACGCCGCGCTCGAGATCACCGCTCAGCAGCAGGTGCCCGCCCGCTTCGATCTCCAGCTCCCGGGCCAGCTCGCGGTCGCGCACGTGGGCGAGGCCGCGCAGCAGCACCTCGCCGGCCTCGCGCCGGCGCCCGGCGTTCTGCAACGCGCGCACCTGCGCCCGACAGATCTCCAATCGCTCGGCGTCGTTCCGGTGCCGCCTGTGCTCGGCGGCGACCGCCAGCAGGGCGGCGGCGCGGTCGAAGGCCAGCTGCTGGTTGGCCAGGCGCGCGGCCGTCAGCGCCACCTCGGCGGCCGCCGCGACGTCGCCGCTGCCCGCCAGGTGCTCGACCAGCACCTCCGGGTCGGCCAGCGGATCCTCGCGCAGCCGCCGGGCCAGGTCGCCGTGCAGGCGGCGGGCGGCGGCCGCCGGCAAGGTCGACAGCGTCGTCTCGCGGATCTTGTTGTGGTACGGCTCGATCACCCATCGTTCGTGAAAGCGCGTCCAGCGGGCGAACGAGCCGAGAAACAGGGGATCCAGCAGCCGCACGTCGCGGATACCCAGCGTCTCCAGCACCAGGGGGACGGGCAGGGGCCGCGACGACAGGCAGAGGAGATCCAGCGCGGCGCGGGCGGGCGGGGACAGGGTGCGCGCCCGTTCGATCAGGAAGGTCTCCAGCCGCGCCGGCGCCTCCTCGCCGCGCGCCAGGCCGGCGGCCAGCGCCACCACGAAGAACGGGACGCCGCCGCTCTGCCGGCACAGGCGGGCCGTGGTGCGGAGATCCACCGGCCTGTCGCCGCCGGCGCAGGCGCGGAACAGCGCCCGCGCCTCGCCGTGCGACAGCGGCCCCAATGGCACGCGCTGGACCAGGTGAGCGAGCCCGATCTGCAGTCGTTGCAGCTCGGGTGGGGGCACGTCGCTGTCGTTCATCCGGACCGCCGCCACCAGCAACAGCGGCGGCGCATCGTATCCGCCCATCAGCTCGGCCAGCAGGGCCGCGCTGTCGGAGTCGATCCACTGCAGGTCGTCGATCACCACCACGACCTGCCGCCCCTTGCACAGGCGCGAGAGCAACTCGCGCAGCACGCCGTAGGCCTGCCGGCGCGCCTGGGCGACGTCCGCCGCTTCGGCGGTGGGGCTGGCGACGGCCCGGGCGATGGCGGGCACGCGGGCGAACACCGGAAACAGGCGAGCGAGGGGCCGGCACCGCGTGGGCAACAGCGCCTCGGCGGCCACGGCCGGCAACCCCTCGAGATAGGAGGCCAGCTCCTCCACCACCTCGCCGAGCGCCGGGTAGGGCACCGAATCGCCCTCGCGCGCGCGGCCTGCCAGCACCAGCGTCAGGCCTTCCCGCTCCAGGCGCGCGCGAAACTCGTCCAGCAACGCGCTCTTGCCGATGCCGCTCGCGCCCTCGACCAGGATGACGCGGGGGCCGGTCGCCGCGCCCTGGACGTGCCTTTCCAGCGCGTCGAGCACGTCCTTGCGGCCCACGAACGTCTCCATCCCGGGCGGCCGTCGTGCACCCCGCGACGGCGCGGCCTCCGGCCCCTCGGGCGTGTGGGCCGGCGCCTTCCCGAATCCCAGCGAGCGCCCGAACGCCGCCGCGCCGGCGGGCCGATCGTCCGGTGACTTCCGCAGCGCCACCTCGACCGCGGTGCACAACCAGGCGGGGAGCTCGGGCCGGATCACGCGCAGCGAGCGAGGGAGATCGTTCAGGATGGCCAGCCGCAGCCCGGCGCGGCTGTCGGCGCGGAACGGGGCGAACCCGGCCAGCATCTCGTAGACGATGGCGCCCAGCGCGTACACGTCGGCGGCGGGCGAGGACTCGAAGCGCGCGCTCCATCGCTCGGGGGCCATGTAGGCCAGCGTCCCCACCCCCTCGTTCGCGGCCTCGACCGGCGAGCCCGCCCGCTGAGCCTGGGTCAGCACGGCGATGCCGAAGTCCAGCAGCTTCACGCGCGGCGCTTCCCCCGGGTGCTCGAGCACGAACACGTTACCGGGCTTCAGATCGCGGTGAACGATGCCCGCGTCGTGGACCGCCTGGACGGCGCCGCAAAGCTGGTCGGCCAGCGACAGCGCCAGCGGCGTGGGCAGGGGGCCACGTTCCTTCAGGAACGCCGCCAGGTCGCGCCCCACCAGCCGCTCCATGACCAGGAAGGGACCCCAGCGCGTGTCCACGCCGGTATCGAAGATGCGGACGCACGCTTCGTGGACCACGCGGGCGAGGACCTTGCCCTCGTTGAGAAAGCGGCGCTGCGCCCCTTCATGGGCCGACGGCGCCCCCAGCAGCTTGATGGCGATCGGACGTTCCAGGAAGGCGTCGTGCCCCGAGAACACGGCCCCCATGCCCCCCCGCCCGATCAGCGCGTCGATGACATAGCGATCGCCGATGCGGCTGCCGACCGTGGGCAAGTTGTCCACGGTCTCTCTTGTCGAACGATCCGCTGCCACGACGTCCTGTCCCCCTCCGCAATCTATGTGACGGTCGCGGGTGTCTTGGCAAGCAAGATCGAGGACACGGCGATGGTTCGGAACGGTCCGGGGACGGTCCACGCGAACGTCGGCGGAGCCTCGCCGCGCGGCGCGAACCCGCTCAACTAGCGAAGACTGCTGAAAGTACCCCTCGGCGCCGGCAACGAAATGGCCGGCACGCGCTTTGCCGGACGACCACCCGAACCGGCGGGTGGTTCGCGGTCAACCAATAAAGGCAAAAGAGGGATCAGATGTCGTACTTCAAACAGTTCACGCGGGGCGCAATGTTCGCAATGTTGGCAGCCGGGCAGGTGTTCATGGGGTGTGCAGCGGCCACCGCCGACACCGCCCACACCGAGCTGCGTTACATGATTGCGGGGATCCGGGTCGATCCACCGGCGCCAAACCACAACACGGTCTACGTCGAATTCCAGGACCAGACCGGTCAGGGCGGCGACTTCGAGGACACCGTCTATCACGAGATCATCAACGGCGTGACCAACCGCGGCTACGTCGCGGTGAAGGACCACAGCAAGGCCGACTACGTGCTGTGGGCGACGGTGCGCATCTTCACCGAGGCGGGCACCGAGGCGGGTGACAAGGCGCTGGCCGGACTGGGCGCGATCGCCGGTGGCGCGGCGGCCGCCGGCGCGGTCTCCGCGGCCGGGGCGCGCGGGGCTACGCCGTTCATCGCCGGGGTCGGCGCCGCGGGCCTGGCCTACGCGGCCGTCACCGTGTTGAACAAGAAGAACGCCTACCAGATGGTCATCGACTTGCAACTGGCCAGGAAGGTGGAGGGCGGCGTGCAGACCGACAACGCCAGCAGCGGCCAGAGTGGCCTGCAGCAGGGCACCGTCGCCGCCGGCGAGGCGGGCGGGTCCAGCCACCAGCAGTCGAAGGCGCAGCACTTCGTCGAGAACAAGGTCCACTTCGAGATGGAGCAGCGGATCCTGGCGGTGGCAGACGGGACGCGCCTGACGATGGACGTGGCGCGGACCGCGCTGATCCCCAAGCTGATCTCCGGCCTCAAGAGCTCGCTGCCGCGGGCCAACTGAGCGCGGCGCGCGTTCGGACATCGTCCGGACGTCGAGCGAACTGGATTGCAGCGCTCGGACGTCCGGACGGTGGGGCGGACGGCCGCGAAAGCGCGGCGCAATGAAGGCGATTCGCCCACGGCACGGCGGCTGCTGGGAAGGGTTCCAAGACAGTTCTCCTCAGAACCCTCGCGGAGGGGGCCCGGCCCCACCCCGTGACGATTCCGCCCGACAAAGCCGAGCCCATCGACGCTCGGGGGATCCAGGGCCAACGCCACGGTGGGCGCGTCCACACGGCAGGGGTGTTGGGAGGCTGAAACGACGTAACCGTGGAGGAAATGATCATGTCCGCAAGAGCTCGCTTCGTCTTCGTTGCAATGGTGTTCGCGTTCCTGGCCCTGCCGCGTCCGGCGCGGTCGCAAGTTCCCGGCGCCGGCCCGCAACCACCGGCCGACAACGCCTACGTTCCGCCGGCGCCGGCAGGGTACGGTCAAATGGGGGTCGCGCCGGGCGGGCCGCAATCTTACGAGCAGGCCGGAATTCCCCCGTCACAGGTCGTTCAGCCGACCTATTCCAGCCCCAAGCCGGTCGCCGCGCCCAAGCCACCGGCGGATCAGCACAACGGCCTGTTCATCATGGGCAACCTCGGTTTTCATTCGTACCAAGGCACCACGGGTTCGGGCCTGGGCGCCGGGTTGCGCCTGGGGGGACTGGCGGGGTGGTTCCTCACCCCCGAGATCTCGCTCAACGGTGAGCTGTCCCTGGACGTCTTGAACTTCAAATCCGACACGGCCGCGGCCCAGGCCAACCTGACCGGCGTGCGCGTGCAGATCTCGGCCAGCCCCTTTTATCACCTGGTCCTTCCCATCGGCGCCGAGCTGCTCCTCGGGCCCAAGCTGGGGATCTGGGACACGTCGCTGTCGGACAGCTCGGACTACTCGATCAGCGAGAAGGGCTATCTGTTCGGCCTGAACGCGGGCATGTACTTCCACATCGGGCCGGTGGCCGCGGGGGGCCTGCTGACCATCGAGGACGGGGTTCCCACCAGCTCGTGCGTCGAGTATGCCGGCATCGAGGAGGCTTGCGGGACCGTCTCTTCGGCGACGTCGGACAAGATCGTCAGCCTCAGCGGTTCGGTCTTCTTCTAGAAGAACGGCCCCCGCCGACACTGGCAAGCGTTCATTTGGCGCGCAGGAAGGCGGAGGGCTGTTCAGGCCCTCCGCCGTTTTCATTTCCAGAAAATCGCCGGGCCGCTGACGACTTGGCGTTTTCGATGGTTAACCGCTTGTGTCGCATACATGCCGGAAGTTAACGTCGACGCGCTGACGAAGCGGCGCAAGTCACCCGGATTTTCGCGGTTGGGGTCAAATGCCACTGGTTTCGACGACCGTTCCTTCTGCGCAGACTGAACAGGACAGAAACGGCCCGAAGGCGACGGTCGTGCGCTGGGTATTCCCCCGGTTGCAGGAAACCAGCGTGGTGGGCCGGGCCATCCTGGGGCGTGACGAGCAGTGCCAGGTGGTGCTGCTGGGTGACGAGGTCTCCCGGAAGCACGCCGAGCTGCGCAAGGACGGCCCGGTGCTCGCCATCAAGGATCTCGACAGCCGCAACGGCGTTCACGTCAACGGCGTCAAGATCGCCGACGCCCCGCTGGGCAACGGCGACGTCGTTCGTTGCGGCGAATGGATCGGGGTGGTCGCTGCCGTCGACGAGCAGGCCGACGCGGCGGCGGCGCGCAAGTTCCGCGAGGTGGCGCCCGGCCTGTTCGGGAGCGAGCGGCTGGCGGCGGCCCTGGAGCCGGCGCGGCGGCTGGCGAACGATCTGGCCGTGGTGATCCAGGGCGAGACCGGCACGGGCAAGGAGGACGCCGCCCGGACCGTGCACGCGTGGAGCGGCCGGTCCGGCAAGTTCGTATCGGTCAACTGCGCGACGTTGTCCAAGGACCTGGCCGACGCCGAGCTGTTCGGGCACCGCAAGGGCGCCTTCACCGGGGCCGAGACGTCGTCCGAGGGACTGTTCCGGGCCGCCACGAGAGGCAGCCTGTTCCTGGACGAGGTGCTCGAGTTTCCGGTGCCGCTGCAGGCCAAGTTGCTGCGCGCCCTGTCCAGCAAGCGCGTGCGGCCGGTCGGCGAGGCGCACGATGTCGAGGTCGACGTGCGGGTGATCTGCGCGGCCCAGGAACCGTTGCGGACGGCCGTCGAGGAGGGGCGCTTCCGGCGCGACCTGCAGGGCCGGCTGGAAGGGCTGGTCATCGAGTTGCCGCCGCTGCGCGCGCGGCGCGAGGACATCGCCCCGCTGTTCTGCAAGTTCGTGCGCGACGCTCAGGGGAGCGCGCTGCGCATCGAGGCCCGCTTGATCGAGGCCCTGTGTCTCTACGACTGGCCCTTGAACGTCCGCGAGCTGCAGCTGCTGGCCCGCCGGCTGGTAGGTGTCCATGGACACGAGGGCGCGTTGAAGCGCTCGCACCTGCCTGAGCACATGCTGGCCCGGGTCCCGGTCACGGGGCTCTCGCGGACGGGCGAGGGAGTGGTCGCCACGCCCAAGCAGGCGCGGCGGAGCACGGACGACGACAGCGAGTTCGCGGCGTTGAGGGAGGCCCTCCGCCGCGAGCCGACGATGGCGAAGGCCGCGGCGTCGATCGGGATCAGCCGCGCCCGCGCCTACCGCCTGGTCAGCGCCCGCAAGGGAGAGCCGGGCGACGATGAGTGAGAGCGGCCAGGTCGCGCCCGTCGCCGCCTATCCCGACCCCGAAGCGCGCGTCGGGACGAGCGTCGACAGGTACAGCCTGGTGCGGCTGCTGGGCCGGGGCGGCATGGGCGCCGTGTACGAGGCACGCCACGCCACGCTGGCGCGCCGCTTTGCCGTGAAGTTCCTGCTGCCCTCCGCGGCCGCGAACACGGACGCCATGCGACGATTCGAGAACGAGGCCAAGGCGGCCGGGGGCCTCGAGCATCCCAATCTGGTCGCCGTGACCGACCTGGGCCGCGACGGGCAGGGGGCGCCTTACCTGGTCATGGAGTATCTGCCGGGCGAGGACTGCGCCAAGCTGCTCGGTCGGTCGGGCCCGCTTCCGCCCGCGCGCGCCGCCAACGTCGTCCTGCAGGCCTGTCGGGGCCTCGCGGTGGCACACCGGGCGGGCATCATCCACCGGGATCTGAAGCCTGCGAACCTGTTCGTGACCGACGCGGGAGACGGAAGCGATCTGGTCAAGGTGCTGGACTTCGGGATCGCGAAGCTGAAAGGCGGTGATGCCGGCACCGGCACCGGCACCGGTGAGACGTTCGGCACCGCCCACTACATGTCACCCGAGCAGGCGCGCGGCGCCGGCGACGTCGACGCGCGCACCGACGTATGGTCGCTGGGGGTCGTCCTCTACGAGCTGCTCACGGCGCGCAAGCCGTTCGAAGGGGGGACGTTCCTTCATGTCGTGTACCAGATCCTCAGCACGCGGCCGCCGCCCCTCGAGGCGGCCCGCGGTGGACTGCCGCCCGCCCTGATCGCGATCGTCGAGAGGGCGATGGCCAAGGAGCCTGACGCGCGTTTTCAGTCGGTGCTGGAGATGGCCGACGCGCTGGCGCCGCACGCCCGTCCCGGTCGGGCCACTTCTTCCGGCGCCCTGGCGCGCGCGCACGCGGACACGGTGCTGACACCGGCCACCGGGAACAGGGCCAAAGCGGTGGTCACGACCGATGGCGCGGCAGTCGAGGCAAGGCAGGTCTCGCCCGGGGCGGTCGGCTCGCGCGGTGGCCGGAGGGCCGTCCTGATCGCGGCCGTCGCGACGGTGATGGGCGCCGGCGCGCTCGTCGCGTTCAGGTGGCGTCCGCCCACCCGGAACGCGGTCACCGAGGCGACGTCGAAAGGCGCCGCGCCTGGGCCCCTGTCTGCCCCCTCCACAGTGGCGCCTCCGCCCCTCGCCGCCCCGCCTCCGCCGGCCCTGGTCGCGCCGCCCCCACCGCCGAGGGAGGCCTCCCCGGCGGCGCCGGCACCCGTCGCCAACGGGGGCGCCGCCGCCAAGCGGAAGAGTTCCCGGACGGTGTCCGAACGCTCGTCGAACGGTCTGGAGGGCCGGGCCCGGCCTCCGGCGCTGCCGCTGTCGGCGAGCGTGGGCTCGCCCGCGGGCGCGCCCGTTCCGCCGAAGGCCGCGCCGGCGCAGGACCGTCCCACCTCGCAGCACCCGCTCGACATCGAGGAAAAGAGCCCGTATGGACGCTGAGTTGGTGGCACGGGGGCTGCTGGATGGACAGTGCGAGCGCGCCGACCCGAGACGGATCGGCTCGGACAGCGGCCGCTCGACGATGACGCCCTCGAAGCTCTACCTCGGGATCCTGCCGGTGCTCGCCGTGATGTGCGGGCTGCCGCGCGCGTCGGTCGCGCAGACGGACCCCAAGGCGAGCGCCGACGAACACTTCAGGCGTGGCGTCGAGCTGTTCCGTGATCGCCGGTTCGGCGACGCCGCGACGGAGTTCGAGGAGGCGTACCGGCTGTCGCCCGCGTACGTCGTCCTCTACAACATCGGACAGGTCAACGCCGCCCTGGGGCGTTCGGTCGAGGCGGTCGACGCCTACGAGAAGTACCTGAAGCAGGGCGCCGCCCAGATCTCGCCCGAGCGGACGCAGGAGGTGCAGAGCGAGCTGGGGAAGCAGCGCGATCGCATCGGCACCGTCGCGCTGCGGACCACGCCGGAAGGGGCGGACATCCGCATGGACGGCAAGTGGATCGGCAAGACACCGCTGTCGCGGCCGGTGCGCGCCACCATCGGCCGGCACACCTTCGACGCGTTCCTGTCCGGCTACGCGCCGCAGATCTACGAGATAGAGGTCGTCGGCAAGGCGGAACGGCCGCTGGAGATCGCCTTTACCGTGGATCCGGCCGTCACGGAGAAGGAGGCCGAGGCGAAGGCCGCCGACGCGAGGGCGGCCGAGGCCAGGGCCCAGGCCGCGGCGGTCACGGCCCGCACGGCGCCGTCGCCCGTGGTGACCGTGGTGCAGCTGCCGCGCGCGGACAGCGGCGGACGCGCCGGTGGAGGCGCGGCCAGCGCCGGAAGCGAGACCGCGGCGACGGCACGGTCCTCGATCAACTGGCAACGGACGATCGGTTACGTCGTGGCCATCGGCGGGCTGGGCACCGCGACGGCGGGCGGAATCATCGCCTACCAGGGCGCGAACAAGTCGCACGACGCGACCGACCGGTTGGCCCAGGCCAAGACCGGCGCCGAGTACGACGCGGCCTTGCCCGATTTCCAGGACGGCAAGAGCCGCAACCGCCTGGGGTGGATCGTCGCGGGCATCGGAGGCGCCGGCATGATCGGCGGGATCATCCTCATCGCCACCGCCCCCGAGCGGACGGTCGGCAGCGTGGCGCTGGGCCTCACGCCGCTGCGCTGGGGCGGCGGCGGGCTGTCGTTGCACGGAACTTACTAGAAACAGATCACGGGACGCCGTGGAAGAGGGGATCGATGGAACTTCGAGTCGGGATTCGCGAAGCGTTGTTGGTGGTGGCGGTGGCGGCTCTCGCGCCGGCCTGTTCAGGGGGACAGCCCGGCCGACCGGGCAGCGGCGGCAGCGGCGTGGGGGCAGGCGCTGCCGGCGGTAGCTCGGCCGGGATGACCGGGGCAGCCAGCGGAACCACGGGTGGCGCAGCGGGAACGGCGGCGGCCGCAGGCGGAACGACGGGGACGGCAGGCGGCCAGAGCGGACAGTCCACGGGGACCGGCGCGGCGGGCGGGGTGGCAGCGGGCGCCGGCGGCGCCGTGGGTCCGACTGGCGGGTCGGGCGGCGACGTCGCGTCGACGGCGGGCGGCGGCAACGGCGGTCGTTCGGGAACGGCGGGGGCGGGCGGGGCGCGAACGGGCGCCGGGGGCGCCGTGGCGTCCGGGGGTGTCCAGGGCAGCGGCGGAAATGGGCCGCCCGGCTGCAACGCCGCCGGCCAGTGGGAACCGAACGACGTCATCGGGCAGGCATGTCCGATCTCGTTGAAGACGATGGTGGAAAGCACGCTCGGTACGGGGGACACCGACGACTACTATTCGTTTGCCGTCCAGGCAGGCCAGCGATTCGCCGTGAATTTCTGGAACACGACGCCCGCCTCGAACACCGTCTACGTCGCGGCCACCCTGGTCACCGCCGGGCAGATGGTGCCTTCGCTGAATGACTCCGGCGTTGGCGCCAACAGCGCCTTCTACTTCGAGCTGCCGGCGACGATGGCGGGGACGATGGTGCTTCGCATTCACCAGTCGGCCGCCATCACGTACAAGCTCTCGGTGGTGTCGTGCGCGGACCCCGGGCAGGACCCGGTGACGTTCGAGCCCAACAACACCGCTTGCTCGGCCGCGCCCCTGACCCTGGGCACGAACATCGAGACGCAGCTGGCCCCACCCGAGGACATCGACGACTACTTCACGATTCCCGTCACCAAGAGCAGCTGGTACGCGTTCACGTTCGGAATCGCCGCCTCGAATCCGCGGCTCTATCTGTCGGCGGACCTGAACCCGGAGGGGGGGAAGCAGACGGCGATCCTGCCCCAGGCGGGATACGAGGCCGGAACCAGCTTCAAGGAGTTCCAGGCGCCGTCGACCGGCGCGGTGGTGTTCGATTTCAAGCAGACCGGCTCGACGATCTACGATTTCGTGGTGTACCCCAGCACCGCTGACGGGCTGGTTCACGACGCCAAGTACGAGCCGAACAACACCCCGCATACGGCCGCCCCGCTGCCGCTGGGCCAGCAGGTGTCATCGGACATGAACGCGGCCACGGACGCGGTCGACAACTTCCAGGTGAACGTTCAGGGCGGCGTTCCCTATGTGGCGACGTTCTCGAACACGGCGGCCGCCGGATGGATCAACTTCTCGATCTACACGCTCGAGGGGGTAGCCCTGGTCAATCCGGTGAACGTCGTGCAGAACTCATTGAACGCGCAGTTCCCGTTCACACCGCAGGCCGACGGGGTGGTCGTGGTGACGTTGCAGACCGCCCAGACCATCACCTACACGTTGCAGGTGACGGCCCAGTAGGGGGACCGGTCTCGACGGGGAGGGCTTCCGGCGCGGATCAGTGCTTCCGCCGCGCCAGGATCCGCTCCATCTCGTCCATGGTGGCGTTCATCTCGGCGATGGCGGCGTCGAAGGGGGCCGAGGTGGTCATGTCGACACCGGCGTCCTTCAGCAGGTCGATGGCGTAGCGCGAGCTGCCTGACGACAGCATCTTCAGGTAGGCGTCGCGCCGGGTGGTCTTCCCTGTCTTCTCTTCCTCGCGCACGGCGCGCGCCAGCGACGTCGACGCCACCATGCTGGTCGCGTACTGGTACACGTAGAAGTCGTAATAGAAGTGCGGCACGTACGCCCACTCCACCGCCAGCAGGTCGTCGACCTGGCACACGCCCTTGTCGTGACCGTAGTACTCGCGGGCGATCTTCAGGTACAGCTGCGACAGGTTCTCGCCGGTCAACGGCTCGCCCCGCTCGGCCTGCTCGTGAAAGGCCAGCTCGAACTCCGCGAACTGCGTCTGCCGGAACAGCGTGGTGCGCAGGCCGTCCAGCAAGGTCCCCAGCAGGAACAGCCGCGTTTCGTCGTCCTTCGCCTGCCCCAGCAGGTGGTGGACCAGCAGGTTCTCGTTGAACGTGGACGCCACCTCAGCCACGAAGATCGGGTAGTCGGCGGTCGGGTAGGGCTGCGCGGCGTACGACAGGTACGTGTGCATCGAGTGCCCGGACTCGTGGGCCAGCGTGGACAGGTCGTCGTAGTGGCCGTTGAAGTTCAGCAGCTGGAACGGATGCACGCCGTAGACGCCGGTCGAGTACGCGCCCGAACGCTTGCCCGTGGAGGGCAGGTAGTCGGTCCACCCGCTCTCGAACCCGCGGCGCATCGCCTCGGTGTACTCCTTGCCCAGAGGCGCCAGCGTCTCCAGCGTGATGGCGCGGGCCTGGTCGGGATCGAACTTCAGGTCGACGCTGGCCACCAGGGGCACGTAGAGGTCCTGGTAGCGGAGCACATCCAGCCCCAGCATGCGCTTCCGCAGCGCCAGGTACCGGTGCAGCGTGGGCAGGCTGCGATGCACGTCGCTCAGCAGCTGCTTGTAGACGCTGGTGGGGATGTTGTCCTGGAACAGCGCCGCCTCCAGCGCCGAGTCGAAGTGGTGGACGCGCTTGTCGAACAGGTGCGACTTCACTGCCGCCGCCAGGGTCGCCCCCATGGTGCGCTCGTAGGTCTTCAGGGCCCCGAAGAACGCCGAGAAGACGTGGTCGCGGTCGGCGCGGTTGCGCGACTGCCGGTGCAGCGTGAACGCCGAGGCGTCCAGGCGCACCGACTCGCCCGTCGACAGCTTCAGCGTCGGGTAGGGCAGATCGGCGTTCGCCAGGATGCCGTGCACCTCGTGGCCGGCCCGCTCGAGATCGCTCGCCTCGGCGACGATCTTCTCCTCGGCGGCGTTCAGCGTGTGCGGCTTCCGCCGCAGGGTCTCCTCCAGGTACATGCGGTAGGGGGTCAGCTTCGGCTCACCGGCCACGAACTTGCGGACCTTGGCGGGATCCAGCGCCACGATCTCGGGCCGGATCCACGAGCTGGCCGCGGCGAACTGGGTGCCCAGATCCTCGGCCGCTTGCTTCATCTCGCGGGGCCGCGCCGCCCGCACGTCCTCGTCGGACAGGCTGCTGGCGTAGACCGACAGCCGCGACAGCTGCTGATCGAAGTCGAACAGCGCCTGCAGCGTCGCCAGCAGGTCGCCGGCCGACTTGCCCAGCTTGCCCTTGTGCTTGCCCAACTCGGGCAACCGCGCCGTCAGGTCGTCCTTGGCCTTCGCCCAGGCCGCGTCCGACGGGAACAGGTCACCCAGCTTCCACTTGTACTTCTCGGGGATGTCCTTCCGTTCGGTGGCGTCGCTGAAGGTGGTGGTCATGGTCATGATGGCGAATCCGACGAGCGCGAGCCCGGTGCGTCGCATCGCGCGACGATAGCCACCCCGGCCCGAACCGGTCAAACGCGGCGCGGAGTTCTCAGCCGGCGGGCCATAGCCAGGCGGCGCCCCGAACGCCGCTGGCGTCGCCGTGCTGGGCGCGCACGATGGGCGTGACGGGCGCGGCGGCGACGGTGTACCGGCCCAGCAGGCCGGGCACGTTATGGAACAGGCGCGCGTTGTTCGAGACGCCGCCGCCCAGCACGATGACCCGCGGGTCGACGAAGTTGATCACGGCCGCCAGCGCCCGCGCCAGCCGGTCCTCGTAGCGGGCGAAGGTGGCGGCGGCGGCCGGGTCGCCGGCCTGCTCGCGGCGGCCGATCTCCTCGGGCGACAGCGCCTGGCCCGTGGCGCGCTCGAAGTCCCAGGCCAGCCCCCGGCCGGCCACGAACCGCTCGATGCAGCGGTCATGGCCGCAAAAGCAGGCGGCGCCGCTGCCGTCCTCGTCGCGCAGGAACGGCAGCGTCGTGTGGCTCCACTGCCCGGCGCTGCCGTTCGCGCCGTTCAGGACGCGCCCGTCGATCACGAAGCCGCCGCCCACGCCGGTGCCCAGGGTGGCGCCGAAGACGACGTCGGGACCCGGTCTGGCGGCGGCGTCGCCTGTCCGCGCCGCCGCCCCGTCGGTCGCCTCGGACAGCACGAAGCAGTGGGCGTCGTTCGCGACCCGCACCGGCCGGCCCAGGCGGGCGGTCAGGTCCACGTCCATCGCCTGGCCGTTCAGCGTCAGCAAGTTCGAGTTGACGATCAGGCCGTCGCCCGGGGCCAGGAATCCCGGCGTGCCCACCCCGACCGGGATGGAGGCCTTGCGGGGGATGCCCTCTTCCAGGCGCTGCACCAGCTGCGCGATGGCCTCCAGCACGGCACGGTAATCGTCACGCGGCGTCGGGATCCGGTCGCGCCACAGCTCCTTGCCATCGGGGGCCAGCAGCACACCCTCGATCTTCGTACCCCCCAGGTCGATGCCGATGCGCACGCCGCGGTTTCTATCACGCGTGCCGCGGCGGCGGGAACGCGGATATACTGGCGCGAATGCGCGCAGGAGGGTTTGGTCGCACCCTGTGGTCCAGCCTGGCGGCCCTTTTCTTCCTCGTGCCCGCCAGCGCGCGCGCCGACGGTTCGCGCTCCGTCCAGTTCCAGTTCACGCCCACGTCGCACGCGCAGCTGGCGCTATGGATCGAGGCCCAGGACGGCACCTTCCTGAAGACCGTGGGGTTGACCCAGTCGGTGTCCACGCGCGGGATCGGCAACCGGCCCGGCGCCTCGCAGATGAACAGTGGCTACCGCTACCCTTACGGCCGCCGCGAGGGCGTGCTGCCGGTGTGGGCGCACCGCCGCGCCGCCGCGCCGGGCGCGCAGCTGTTCCCGCGCGTCATCTTCCAGCACCGCAGCTCCGAGGGGATGACCTCCCGTACGTCGGAGGACTCGTCACCCGACCAGTATTTCTGCCTCTCCTTCCTGGAGAAGACCGGGGCCGTCGATCAGTCGACGCGCGACAAGGCGCTGGACGCGGTGACCTGCGCGAGCGGGTTCAACAGCGACAAGGGCCGCTTCATGACCCAGGCAGACGTCGCCGCCGGCTACAGCGAGCCCGCGGAGGTGATGGGGCAGGGGATCACGCGCCCGCTGGAGTTGACGTCGCCTTACCCGCCCCGTCGCGACGTCACCAGGTGCACGGGCGGTAACGTCTGTTATGACGGCAATGACGTCGACTCGTTCGCCCAGAACGCGCTGGCCGTGATGCCTGACCTCGACGCCATCACGATGGCCACGCCGGCGGGCGACACGGCCCAGTCGGTGATGTTCGTGGTTCCCGAGGACTGGGCAGACGGCGACTACGTCGCGTGGCTGGAGGTCAGCAAGGAAGGCGACTACAACGACACGTTCAACGATCGGACGCTTCCGACGCCGCGCACGCCCCCTGCGGCGTGGGATACGTACGCGTTGAACTACGGCTACCCGTATCGCGGACAGCCGTCGGTCGTTTATCAGGTGCCGTTCACGATCGGTCGTGACGGCGTGACGGCGACCAGCCTGCCCGTGGGCTACGGCGACGAGGAGGGGTGGGGACCGGCGGCCGCCGCGCTGAACCCGATGGGCGACGGCGCCATCACCGACGATCCGGTGAACGCGCCGGGAAGCGGCGCCGACCGCCTGCGCCGGCAGCCCGACCAGACCCGCCTGCGCGTCCAGACGGGAAGCTGCCCCACCCACGCGCCTCCCGGCGCGCCCTTGCAGCTGGCCGCCGTGCCCGACAGCAGCCCGCGTCACTCCCACGAGTGGGGCAGCCTGCGCTTCGTCGAGCCCAGCGGCGACAAGCCCATCGGTCATTACGAGGTGCGCGTGGGCCTGAAGCCGATGGCCGACGGGGACGAGGCGTCGTTCCTTCAGGATCCGCCCGGCGTGACGGCGGCCATCGATCCGGTGGCGTTGATGATCGACGGCATGATGCCGGGCAGCGCCGTCGAGGTGCCCTTCGGGGGGATGGTCCCGCTGACCACGTTCTACGTGGGCGTGCGCGCCGTCGACGTCTGCGGCGTCGCCGGGCCGGTCGCCGTCACCACCGTGACGACGACCAAGATCAACTTCACGAAGCTGTCGGGCTGCTTCGTGGCCACCGCGGCCTACGGCACGGCGATGCAGCCCCAGGTGCAGGCGCTGCGGGTGGCCCGCGACGCGCTGCGCGCGCGCAGCACGACCTTCGCCACCGCGACGGACCTGTACTACCGCGCCGGTCCGGTGGCGGCAGAGCTGGTCGGTCGCAGCGACACGGCCCGGGCCGTGGTGCGCCACCTGCTGGCGCCCGTCGTGGCGGTCAGCGAGGCCGCTGTCGCCGCGGGAAAGTAGGCCTGGCACGGCGGGCACGTGCCTTGGGGCGGCCGCCTACGTATACTGGTTCGCCATGCCCCGCGCTCGATTGTCCCTCATCGTGGCCGGCTGCCTGCTGATCGCGCCCCTGGGGCCGCTGCGGGCCCAGACCAGCACCGCGACCTCGCGCGTGCTCGAACTTCGCTACACGCCGACGGCGCGCGCGCAGGTCGCGCTGTGGATCGAGAAGGCGGACGGGACGTACCTGAAGACGCTGGCGCTGACCCAGGCCGTCGGCTATCGCGGCATCGGCAACCGGCCCGGCGCCCAGCACATGAACAGCGGCTTCCACTGGCCCTACGGCCGCCGCGAGGGCACGCTGCCCATCTGGGCCCATCGCCGCGCCGCCGCCCCGGGCGCGCTGCAGTTCGGACGTGTCATCTTCCAGAACCGCGACAGCGAAGGCGACGCCTCGCGCACCTCGGAAGACTCGACCACCGAGAAGTACTTCTGTCTGTCCTTCAATACGGCCACCACGCAGAAGGACGCGCTTGACGCCGTCTCCTGCGCCAGCGGCTTCAACAGCGACAAGGGCCGGTACATCAAGGCCTCCGACGTGGCCGCCGGGTACGCCGAGCCCGTCGACGACTCGACCACGCGCCCGCTGGATCTGGTGTCGCTTTACCCACCGCGCCGGGACGTGCTCCGCTGCGGCTCGGCCACGGGAACGGGCTGCGCGGACACCGCCGACGTCAGCAACTACGCCAGCGACGCCCGCAACGTGATGCCCGAGCTGGACGCGGTCACGATGGCGACCGCGCCGGGCGGCGACATGGAGCAGTCGATCCTGGTCGCCATCCCGGACAGCTGGGCGGACGGCGACTACGTGGCCTGGGCCGAGGTCAACACCGAGGGGGACAGCAACGCGAGCTACACGTTCGACACGCCCGAGGGCCCAGCCTGGGACAGCTGGGCCGAGACCTACGGCTACTCGTACCGCGGGCAGCCCTCGGTGGCGTTCTCGGTGCCCTTCACGCTGTCGGCCGCGTCGACCATGTCGGTCGCGAAGCCGACCGGGTACGGGGACGTCGACGGTTACGGCCCGTCGGGCGGGACGCTGCACCCGATCGACGGCTCGATCACCGACGATCCCAGCGGCGCGCCCGGCAGCGGCGCGGATCGCTTCCGGCTGCTCAACGGCTACCGGTTCAAGATCTCGCTCCGGGTCAGCTCGGGCATGCCCGGCACCGGCGGCGCGGGTGGCACGATGGGCGGCGGCGGCTCGGGCGGCGCCGGCGGCGCCACGGCAGGGGGGGACTGCTCGACCTCGACCGGCCCGGCCGCGCCGGGGGAACTGCAGGCGGGCCCCGTGGACGACGCCAAGAACTCGTACCAGTGGGGCGCCTTGCACTTCCTGGTGCCCGCCAGCAGCCATCCCATTCACAACTACGAGGTTCGGGTCGGGACCAGCGAGATCACGACCAGCGACCCGCAGACGTTCAGCAACGCCGTGCTGGCGGTCAGCGCCTCGCTGGAGGGCGACGCCCTGGTGGTCCCCACGACCGGCGCGGCCGGCAGCCCGGTGGACGTCGATTTCGGCGGCCTCAGCCCGCTGACCTCGTACTACGTCGCGGTTCGGGCGATCGATGAGTGCGCGGTGGCCGGTCCGTACGCGGTGTCCAAGCGGTTCACCACGACGAAGATCAATTTCACCAAGCTTTCCGGGTGCTTCGTGGCCACGGCCGCCTACGGATCGGCGCTGTCGTCCCAGGTCGAGTCACTCCGCGTGGCGCGTGACGCGCTCCGGCGCCGGAGCCAGGTCTTCGCCGCCGCGACCGACCTCTATTACCGGTCGGGCCCGGCGGCCGCCGCCGTCATCGCGCGCAGCGACGCCACCCGGGCGGTGGTTCGGACGCTGCTGGGACCCGTGGTAGACATCGCCGGCGCCGCCGAGGCAGTCACCGGAGCCGGCCGGTAGTAGGCCCGGCCCATACCTCGTGGGCGCTTTCGGTTGACAAGAGGAGAGCCGTCCCTATAATCCCCGGCTCCCTGTGTCCGGGGATTTTTCCGGGCGCCCCTGAAAACGTCAATTCCCCGGGATTTTCCGCAGGATTTCGAGGTTCACGTCGAATGCCCACCATCAATCAGCTCGTCAAGTTCGGCCGCACCAAGGCCCAGTTCAAAACGAACTCGCCCGCCCTGAAGTCGTGCCCGCAGCGGCGCGGCGTCTGTGTGCGCGTCTACACGACCACGCCGAAGAAGCCGAACTCGGCCCTGCGCAAGGTCGCGCGCGTTCGACTGACGAACGGCATGGAAGTGACCACGTACATCCCCGGCGAGGGCCACAACCTGCAGGAGCACTCGGTGGTCCTGATTCGTGGCGGCCGCGTGAAGGATCTGCCGGGCGTTCGCTATCACATCATCCGCGGGACGCTGGACACGTCGGGCGTCACCAATCGCCGCCAGGGCCGTTCGAAATACGGCGCGAAGCGCCCCAAGTAACTCGGCCCAGCCTTCCAGATTCGACGCAAGCAGAGGACTAGAGCATGCCACGCAAAGGTGAAGTTCCGAAGCGCAAGCCGCTTCCCGATCCCAAGTACACCGACCAGGCCGTCGACCAGCGCCGCCGCGTGACGAAGTTCGTCAACACGGTCATGCGGGACGGCAAGAAGGCGATCGCCGAGCGCATCGTCTACCGCGCCTTCGACATCGTCGCCGAGAAGGCCAAGGACGATCCGGTAAAGGTGTGGGACCGCGCCCTGCAGAACGTGCAGCCCAAGGTCGAGGTGAAGTCCCGCCGCGTCGGCGGCGCTACCTACCAGGTTCCGGTCGACGTCCGCCCCGATCGCGCCACCGCGCTGGGCATGCGCTGGATCATCGGCGCCGCCCGCGACCGCTCCGACGGCCGCACCATGCAGGAGAAGCTGGCCAGCGAGCTGCTCGACGCCGCGTCGAACAAGGGCAACTCGGTCAAGAAGCGCGAAGATACGCACAAGATGGCGGACGCGAACAAGGCGTTCGCGCACTACCGCTGGTAACACCGCAACACTTTCAGAAGAAGCTCTTCGAAAACCAAAAGCACTTCCCGAACGGCTGACTCGTCTCGGCCGTTCTGATTTTCCCTCCACATACGACGGACCTTGCGGTCACCAGGGTGATCCGCATGCGCGTTGGAAAGGCAACTCGGCAGTCGTGGCTCGGTCATTCCCCATAGCTCGGATCCGCAACATCGGGATCATGGCGCACATCGATGCGGGGAAGACCACGACTACCGAGCGCGTCCTGTACTACACCGGCGTGTCGCACAAGCTGGGTGAAGTGCACGAGGGCACGGCCACGATGGACTGGATGGAGCAGGAGCAGGAGCGCGGCATCACCATCACCGCCGCCGCCACCACCTGCTTCTGGCGCGACGCGCGCATCAACATCATCGACACGCCCGGCCACGTCGACTTCACCATCGAGGTCGAGCGCAGCCTGCGCGTCCTGGACGGCGCGGTGTGCGTGTTCGACGCGGTGAACGGCGTCGAGCCCCAGTCCGAGACGGTGTGGCGCCAGGCCGACCGCTACAACGTGCCCCGCCTGGCGTTCATCAACAAGTGCGACCGCGTGGGCGCCGATCCCGACGGCTGCGTGGCCCAGATGCGCGACCGGCTGAAGGCGCACCCCATCGTGGTGCAGATCCCCAACGCCCTGGAGGGGGACTTCAGCGGGGTGGTGGATCTGATCCGCATGCGCCACATCGAGTGGAGCGACGACACGCTGGGCGCGACCTTCGAGGAGACCGAGATCCCGGCGGCGCTGCAGGACCGCGCCCGCGCCGCCCGCGCCGAGATGATCGAGGCGCTGGGCGAGGTCGACGACGAGGTGATGGGCCACTACCTCGACGAGACGCCCCCTTCCGTCGAGACGCTGCGGGCGGCCCTGCGCCGCGCCACCATCGCCGGCCGCGCCGTGCCCGTGCTGGTGGGCGCCGCCTTCAAGAACAAGGGCGTGCAGCCGCTGCTGGACGCGGTGGTCGACTACCTGCCGTCCCCGAGCGACATCCCCGCGGTCAGCGGCAAGGATCCGGAGGGCCACGCCACCACGCGCCAGGCCACCGACGAGGCGCCCTTCTCGGCGCTGGCGTTCAAGATCATGAACGACCCCTACGTGGGGACGTTGACCTACTTCCGCGTCTACTCGGGCAAGGTGGCGTCGGGCGCCACGGTGTTCAACGCCACCAAGGGCAAGCGCGAGAAGATCGGCCGCTTGCTGCAGATGCACGCCAACAAGCGCGAGGACGTCAAGGAGGTCACCTGCGGCAACATCGCGGCGGCGGCCGGCCTGCGCGTCAGCGCCACCGGCGATACGCTGTGCGACGCCCAGTCACCGATCGTGCTCGAGGTGATGGACTTCCCCTCGCCCGTCATCTCCATCGCCATCGAGCCGTCGACGCAGGCCAATCAAGAGAAGCTGGCCGTGGCGCTGCAGAAGCTCTCCTTCGAGGATCCCTCGTTCTCGGTGCGCACCGACCCCGACACGGGCCAGACCCTGATCTCGGGGATGGGCGAGCTGCACCTGGAGATCATCGTCGACCGCCTGGTGCGGGAGTTCAAGATCGAGGCGAGCGTGGGCCGCCCCCAGGTCGCCTACCGCGAGACGGTGACCAAGGTGGCCGAGGCCGAGGGCAAGTTCATCCGCCAGACCGGCGGCCGCGGCCAGTACGGCCACGTCGTCATCCGGGTGGGCCCCACCGAGGCGGGCAAGGGCGTCATCTTCGAGGACGCCACCGTCGCCGGCACCGTCCCCCGCGAGTTCATCCCCTCGGTGGAGCGGGGCGCCCGCGAGGCGCTGGCCCGCGGCATCGTGGCCGGCTACCCCATCATCGACGCGGCGGTGACCCTGACGGGCGGCAGCTTCCACGAGCTCGACTCGAGCGAGATGGCCTTCCAGATCGCCGGCTCGCTGGGCACGCAGGCGGCGGCCCGCGACGCCGCCCCCGTCCTGCTGGAGCCCATCATGGCGGTCTCCGTGATCACCCCCGAGGAGTTCACCGGTGAGGTGATGGGAAATCTTTCCGCGCGGCGGGGCCGGGTTTCTGGTATGGAACCGCGCGGGTCGGCCCAGGCGATCACGGCGGACGTGCCGCTTTCGACAATGTTCGGTTACTCCACGGACGTTCGTTCCATGACCCAGGGGCGGGCGACCTATTCGATGCAGTTCGCGCGTTACGCGCCTGTCCCCAGTCATGTCACGGAATCGATCGTAGAGCGCATGCGAGGAGCGTAGAGATGGCGAAAGAGAAATTCATCCGGAACAAGCCGCACCTGAACATCGGGACGATCGGTCACGTCGACCACGGGAAGACGACGCTGACGGCGGCGATCACGAAGGTGCTGGCGAAGAAGAACTTCGCGAAGTTCCTGGCGTACGACCAGATCGACAAGGCGCCGGAAGAGCGGGAGCGCGGCATCACGATCGCGATCGCGCACGTGGAGTACGAGACGGACAAGCGGCACTACGCGCACGTCGACTGCCCGGGCCACGCGGACTACATCAAGAACATGATCACCGGGGCGGCGCAGATGGACGGCGCGATCCTGGTGGTGTCGTCGCCTGACGGCCCGATGCCGCAGACGCGGGAGCACATCCTGCTGGGCCGCCAGGTCGGAGTCCCGGCGATCGTCGTCTACCTGAACAAGGTGGACATGATCGCGAAGGAGGACGCCGAGCTGCTGGACCTGGTCGAGCTGGAGCTGCGGGAGCTGCTGTCGAAGTACCAGTACCCCGGCGACACGACGCCGATCGTGCGCGGCAGCGCGCTGAAGGCGCTGGAAGGCGACCCGTCGGACATCGGGGAGCCGTCGATCATGAAGCTGCTGGACGCGTGCGACTCGTTCATCCCTGAGCCGAAGCGGGAGATCGACAAGCCGTTCCTGATGCCGGTCGAGGACGTGTTCACGATCTCGGGGCGCGGCACGGTGGTGACGGGGCGCGTGGAGCGCGGCATCGTGAAGGTGGGCGAGGAGATCGAGATCGTCGGGTTCCGCGACACGATGAAGACGACGGTGACGGGCATCGAGATGTTCCGGAAGCTGCTGGACGAAGGGCGGGCCGGCGACAACGTGGGCGCGCTGCTGCGTGGGACGAAGCGCGAGGAGATCGAGCGCGGGCAGGTGCTGGCGAAGCCCGGGAGCATCACGCCGCACAAGAAGTTCCGCGGGGAGATCTACATTCTGAAGAAAGAGGAGGGCGGGCGCCACACGCCGTTCTTCAAGGGGTACCGGCCGCAGTTCTACTTCCGGACGACGGACGTGACGGGGCTGGTGACGTTGCCTGAGGGGGCGGAGATGGTGATGCCGGGCGACAACGTGAACCTCGAGGTGGAGCTGATCACGCCGATCGCCTGCGAGGAAGGTCTGCGCTTCGCCATCCGCGAGGGCGGCAAGACGGTTGGCGCTGGCGTTGTGACCAAGATTCTGGAATAGTACGCCCCCCTTCGAACCCTCTTCCGACCGCGGAAGAGGGTTCTTCGTTTCTGAAGGTCCCGAGGACAAAGAGATATACATGACACCGAAAATTCGAATCCGACTGAAGGCCTACGACCACCGACTGCTGGATCAGTCGGCGGGGGAGATCGTCGACACGGCGAAGCGGACGGGCGCGAACGTCGCCGGTCCGGTGCCGCTGCCCACGAAGATCAACAAGTTCACCGTCCTTCGGTCGCCCCACGTCGACAAGAAGTCGCGTGAGCAGTTCGAGATCCGCACGCACAAGCGGCTGCTGGACATCCTGGATCCGACGCAGCAGACGCTGGATGCGCTGATGAAGCTGGACCTGTCGGCGGGCGTCGACGTCGAAATCAAGACCTGAGAGATCGCCATGCAAATCGACCTCATGAACGTTGAAGGCAAGAAGGTGGGCAACATCGAGCTCGCCGACGCCGTCTTCGCCACGCCGGTGAAGGAGCACCTCCTGTGGGAGGTGGTGAAGGCTCAGCGGGCGGCGCGTCGCGCCGGCACGCACGCCACCAAGACGCGCGAGTTCGTGCGCGGCGGCGGCAAGAAGCCCTACAAGCAGAAGGGGACCGGCAGCGCCCGCCAGGGTTCGTCGCGCGCCCCGAACTTCGTGGGCGGCGGCAAGGTCTTCGGACCGCACCCGCGCGACTACTCCTACACCGTGCCGAAGAAGGTGCGCCGCGCGGCGCTGGCCTCGGCGCTGTCGCTGCGCGCCTCGGAGAAGAAGCTGGTCGTCCTGGACAAGCTCGCCTTCACGGCGCCGAAGACGAAGCAGCTGGCCGGCATCCTGAAGGCGCTGGGCGTGCCTTCGGCGGTGGTAGTGGACGGCAAAGAGAACGTTCATCTGTCGAAGTCGGTCCGCAACCTGCCGAAGTCGAAGTTCCTCGCCCCCGAGGGCCTGAACGTCTACGACATCCTGGACCACGAGACCCTGATCCTGACCGAGGGCGCCGTGCGCGCGATCGAAGCGCGCGTGCAGGCTCTCCCGGCCGAGGCCGCGTAAGCGAGGAGCGAGCGATGCGAGCACCAGAGCAAATCATCAAGCGCCCCCTGCTGACCGAGAAGGGCACCCGTCTGAAGGAGACGGGCGGCCAGGCCGGCGAGGAGCTGGATCCGGAGACGATCAAGTCGCAGCTGCTGTTCGAGGTGGCCCGCGACGCCAACAAGGTCGAGATCCGTCACGCCGTGCAGAAGCTGTGGAACGTCGACGTGCTCGACGTCCGCACCAGCATCGTGCGCGGCAAGGAGAAGCGGGTCGGTCGGTTCGTCGGCCGCACCCAGCACTGGAAGAAGGCGATCGTCACCATCGCCGCCGGTCAAAACGTCGAATTCTTCGAAGGGGTGTAAACGATCATGGGCCTCAGGCAACACAATCCCGTCACGCCGGGCAGCCGCGGTCGCGTCTCGCCGGACTTCTCCGAGCTGACGAAGGGCAACGACCCCGTCCGCGCGCTGACCGAGCAGACCAGCCGCACCGGCGGTCGCAGCAACACCGGTCGCATCACCTCGCGCTTCCGGGGCGGTGGCCACAAGCGCCGCTTCCGCATCATCGACTTCAAGCGCAACAAGATCGGCGTGCCGGCGCTGGTGGCCAGCATCGAGTACGATCCCAACCGCACCGCCCGCCTGGCGCTGCTGCACTACACCGACGGCGAGAAGCGCTACATCCTGGCCCCCGACGGCCTGAAGGTGGGCGATCGCATCTCGTCCTCGCGCAACGCCGACATCAAGCCGGGCAACAACCTGCCCCTGCGCTTCATCCCCCTCGGCACGACGATCCACAACATCGAGCTGAAGATCAACGGCGGCGCGCAGCTGTGCCGCTCGGCCGGTGTGGGCGCGCAGCTGATGGCGAAGGAAGGTGACTGGGGTCAGGTCCGCCTGCCCTCCGGCGAGGTTCGCCGCGTTCACCTCGACTGCCGCTCGACCATCGGCCAGGTGGGCAACATCGAGCACGCCAGCGTGCACGTCGGCAAGGCCGGCCGCACCCGCTGGAAGGGCCGCCGCCCGCACAACCGCGGCGTCACCATGAACCCGGTCGATCACCCGATGGGCGGCGGCGAAGGCCGTTCGTCCGGCGGCCGTCACCCTTGCTCGCCCTGGGGTCAGCTGTCGAAGGGCCTGAAGACCCGCGAGAACCAGCGGACCGACCGCATGATCGTCAAGCGGCGCGGCAAGAAGTCCTAAGCACCGTCCTAAAGAAAGCGCGAAAAGGAAGCCATGGCTCGTTCAATCAAGAAAGGCCCCTTCGTGGATTCCCACCTGATGAAGAAGGTGGCGGACATGCAGCGGCAGAAGTCCAAGAAGGTCCTCAAGACCTGGTCGCGTCGTTCGACCATCGTCCCCGAGATGGTGGGGTTGACCTTCGCGGTTCACAACGGGAAGAAGTTCGTGCCCGTGTTCGTGAACGAGAACATGGTCGGCCACAAGCTGGGCGAGTTCTCACCCACCCGCACCTTCCACGGGCACTCGGGCGACCGCAAGGCCGCCGCCGGCTCTGCTCCGGCCGCCCCCGCCAAGAAGTAATCAGGAAAAGGACTGACCATGGCACACGCCGTTTTGAGAGGTTTCCGTGAGTCGCCCCGCAAGGTCCGCGTCGTGGCGGACATGATCCGCGGCCGGCCCGTGGGCGAGGCGCTGTCGATCCTGCGCGCCCAGCGCCGCAAGGCCGCCGACATGATGGAGAAGGTGCTGGGGTCGGCCATCGCGAACGCGGCCGAGAACGACAAGGCCGACGCGGACGCGCTGGTCGTGAAGGCCGTGGCGATCGACTGCGGTCCCATCCAGAAGCGCTTCATGCCCCGCTCCATGGGGCGGTCGAACCGGATCAACAAGCGGACGTCGCACGTCACCATCGTCGTCGACGTCGTCTCGTAAGAACCAAGGAAAAATTCGAACATGGGACAGAAGACACATCCGGTAGGCTTTCGCCTCGGCGTCATCCGCGGCTGGACCTCGAAGTGGTACTCCGAGAAGGACTTCTCGCAGTGGCTGCACGAGGACGTGCGCCTGAAGAAGTTCGTCAAGGAGAAGCTGGGGCACGCTGGTGTCTCGGCCGTCGAGGTCGAGCGCGCCGCGAACAAGGTGAAGATCAACATCTTCACCGCTCGTCCGGGCATCGTCATCGGCAAGCGCGGCGCCGGCGTCGAGACGCTGAAGAAGGAAGTTCAGGCGCTGACGTCGAACGAGGTCTTCCTGAACATCCAGGAGGTCCGCAAGGCCGAGACGAACGCGCAGCTGGTCGCCGAGAACGTGGCCACCCAGCTGGAGCGCCGGGTCGCCTTCCGTCGCGCCATGAAGAAGGCCGTGCAGACGGCGATGAAGTTCGGGGCGAAGGGCATCCGCCTGGCATGCTCCGGCCGCTTGGGCGGCGCCGAGATGGCGCGCTACGAGTGGTACCACGAGGGTCGGGTGCCGCTGCACACGCTGCGCGCCGACATCGAGTACGGGTTCACCGAGGCGCACACCACCTACGGCGCCATCGGGGTGAAGTGCTGGATCTTCCGCGGCGAGGTTCTTCCTCAGCGCGGTCAGAAGCTCGCCTAAGCAAGAGACTGTAGAAAGGGCAACAGACGATGCTCGCTCCCAAGAAAGTCAAATGGCGCAAGCAGATGAAGGGCAAGATGCGCGGCATCTCCAAGGGCGCGACCACGGTCGCGTTCGGGGAGTATGGCCTGCAGGCGCTGTCTTGCGGCTTCGTCACCGCGCGGCAGATCGAGGCGGCCCGTATCGCCATCTCCCGTCACGTGAAGCGCGGCGGGAAGCTGTACATCCGCATCTTCCCGGACAAGCCTCTCTCCAAGAAGCCGGCCGAGACCCGAATGGGTAAGGGCAAAGGCAACCCGGAGGAGTGGGTGGCGGTGGTTCGCCCCGGCCGCGTCATGTACGAACTGGAGGGCGTCGACGAGACGCTGGCGCGCCAGGCCTTTCACCTCGCGGAGCACAAGCTCGCGGTCCAGACGCGAGTGGTCGCTCGGGAGCAGATCGTATGAGCAAGCTGACGGCCAAGGACCTGCGCGGCAACGAGCCCGGCGAGCTGCGCGCCACCATCAAGAAGCTGCAGGAAGACATCTTCAAGCACCGCATGAAGGCGGTCACGAACCAGCTGGAGAACACCATGCTGCTGCGCCACGCGCGCCGTGACATCGCCCGCGTGAACACGGTGCTGACCGAGAAGCTGCGCGCCGAGAAGTCGGGAACCAGCGCGTCCACCCAGACCGCCGTGAGCAAGGAGAAGTAATCGTGGCCGAGGCAGAAACGAATCAACAGCCGAGCGGCCGCGCCGAGTCGCGGCGCCGCGAGCTGGTCGGGGTGGTCACCAGCGACAAGATGCAGAAGACCCGCGTCGTCACGGTCGAGCGCCGTCTGTCGCACGCCAAGTACGGCAAGTTCATGACGAGCCGGAAGAAGTACAAGGCTCACGACGAGAAGAACGAATACAAAGTGGGCGACCGCGTTTTGATCGTCGAAGCGCGCCCCCTTTCCCGCGACAAGCGCTGGCGCGTGGAAAAGTTGATCGAGCGCCCGCAGG
>Ga0105240_10000794_pt1 | contig 57248 bp, 41 predicted proteins | sample KBSC54metaG_FD_80426 | JGI IMG/M metagenome (GOLD analysis project Ga0105240, IMG submission 80426) | Corn rhizosphere microbial communities from Kellogg Biological Station, Michigan, USA - KBS C5-4 metaG | ecosystem: Host-associated > Plants > Roots > Rhizosphere > Soil | place: Michigan, USA... | reverse complement strand
CCTGCACGGGGCCGGTGACCTTCGCGTCGCCGTCCGCGGACCGCCCATCCCCGGCTCGCGAAGAGCGGTCCCCGGAGTGCCGGCGGGGGCCGGGCTTCACTGACATCGACGCCTACCTCTCCACCGTACGCTGCGGACGCTGGCGCCGAAAAAACCGCAGGCTAACGCCGTAAGCATCTATACAGATTATTGTACAGCAATGGGCGGCGGAGATCTCAAAAATCTCGCGTCTCGTGCGCGAGGTCGACCCGACGCCCCGCGCCCGCGCCTTTGCAGAAAACGTGACAACCATTACGCCCTGGCGACAGATCCCGTCCAAGGACCCCATGAGCCATCGCATGAGACATGCCCTGACCGCCCGCCGCAACGTCACGCGCCTCGCCGGCGCCGCGGTGTCGACCGCGACCCTCCTCGTGCTGGCGGCCCCCGCGGGCGCGGCGTCGCTTCAGCAGGTCAGCGGCTGGGGGGGCTCCGGATTGCCATCCGACGTCAGCATGTATGTCTATGTCCCGAACAAGGTGGCCACCAAGCCGCCCATCCTGACGTTGATCCATTATTGCGGGGGCACTGCCTCGGCGGTGTTCGGGCAGGCACAGGGCGGGGGCATCGTCAGCGCGGCCGACCAGTACGGCTTCATCATGGTCGTCCCCAGCAGCGGAAGGTGCTGGGACGTCGAATCGAACAAGGCCTGGACGCGCTCGGGCGGCGGCGACAGCGACGCCATCAAGCAGATGGTGACCTACGCGATCAGCAAGTACTCCGCGAACGCCGAGCGGGTCTATTCCACGGGTGATTCGTCGGGCGGCATGATGACCGAGCTCCTCCTCGCCGTGTACCCCGACGTCTTCAAGGCCGGCTCGGCCTTCGCGGGCATGCCGGCCGGATGTCGCGGCACGAACGAGACCGGCACCGGCTACAGCGGCGCGTGCGCGGGGGGATCGGTGTCGCACACCGCGCAGCAGTGGGGCGACATCGTTCGCAACATGGATCCTGGCTACGCGGGACACCGCCCGCGCGTGCAGCTCTTCCACGGCAGCAGTGACACGACGATCAGCCCCACCATGCTGTCGCAGGCCGTGCTGGAGTGGACCAACGTCCTGGGACTGAACGCCAGCCCGGGCACGAGCATGACGGGGGTGCAGCTGGGGATGCATCAGGCGACCCGGCAGCAGTGGCAGAACACGTGCGGCTATCTCGTCCTCGACACGTTCCTCTCGATGGGAGGCGACCACGGGCCTTCGGATGCGCTGTTCCTCTCCCAGTACGTCATCCCGTTCCTGGGGCTGGACAAGGTCGGGGACGTCGATCCGGAGATCGCGAAGTGCGGGAGCACCAGCGGGGCGGGCGGCGCGCCAGGCGCGGGCGGCGCGGGGATGGGAGGCCAGCCGGGCAATGGCGGACGTACCGGCAGCGGCGGCCAGTCGGGCACCGGGGGGCGCGCGGGCTCCGGAGGCGGCACCGGTAGCGGCGGCGTCGACGGGGGGGCCGGCAAGGCGGGCACCGGCGGCGCCACACAGCCCCCGGGCTCCGGAGGCGGCGTGGGCACGGGTGGTTCCTCCGGTCAGACCGGCAATCCCGGCAGCGGCGGCCATGCGACCGGCGGCGACACCAGCCACACGGGCGGCACGACGGTCTCGGGCAGCGGCGGCGTCGTCGGTTCGGGGGGCGTTTCCAACAGCGGAGGTTCCGGTGGGACGGCGCCCCAGGAGATCGACCACGGCTCGGGCGGATGCGCCCTGGCCGGGCACGGCCCGGGCAACCTCCGCTGGGGCGGGCTCGTCACCCTGGTGCTCGCGCTGGCGTTGCGGAGCCGGCGGCGCGCCAGAGGGTAAATCGCCGGGGGCTCGTCTTCACCGCGCCGGTCGAAGTTGCCTCGCTGACCGGAACGCCGCGCCGATCGGCCCCACGAAACGATCGCGTCGCCGGGCTCGGGGAGGCTTTTCGGCCCCCCGCACACCGGTTTCCGCCGGTGGCCGCGCCTGCCGTGTTGCGTCGAAAACCGGGCTGGCGGACGACCACCGGCCGCCAACTTTGTGGTCGCGGAAACGTGACCCGATGCTAGAGTTTCAAGACTGGGTCGGCGGCCGAGTGTGGATTTTTCCCCCCCGTGTGCCCGGGGCCGCCCCTGCAGTCGGAGATCGCAAATGCAGCACGATGGCCCCCCCCAACATGCCGCAGCCGTGGACCGCAAAGGCGCGGAGCGTTTCATCGCCGCGTACGAGGAAGAGGTCGACTACCTGTTTGCGTCTCTCCGGCGCCTGGGCGCCCGTCCCGACGAGGTCGAGGACCTGGCCCACCAGGTGTTCCTCGAGCTGCTCCGCTCGCGGTCCCGCCTTCGCGGACATCGATCCATGCGGTCGCGCCTGTTCGGCCTGGCCGTTCGCGTGATCGTCCGCCACCGCCGCGGCACCGCCGTCGCGGGCGCGGACTCGTCCGTGCCATCGCCGCTGATCCTCGCGGCGCTGGATCGCGTCCCCCTGAAGCGTCGCGCTGTGCTGGTGCTGCACGAGCTGGATCAGGTCCCCCCGGCGGAGATCGCCGGCAGCCTCTCGATGACTCGTCTGGGCGTCGCCCTGCGGCTGCGCAAGGCGCGCCGGGAGATGGACGCCGCCGTTCGCGAGCTGGCGATGGAATGGCAAGCGGGGCGTTTCGGGCGGGCCGACGCCTTGCTGGCGACGCTGGGCATGGCCGACGAGGTCCCCGACGCCCAGGTCTCGGCCGAGCTGCTTCAGCTGCGCGACGACGTCCTGCTGCTGGAGATGGTGATGGACGATCTGCAGGAGACGATCTACTTCAAGGATCGGCAGAGCCGCTTCACGCACATCAATCGCTTCGCCGCCGCCCACTACGGCATCATGAACCCGGCGCTGGCGGTGGGGCGGACCGACTTCGATTTCTTCACCGATGAGCACGCCCATCAGGCGCTGCGCGACGAGCAGCAGATCATCGAGACGGGGGAACCCCTGGTCAGCATCCAGGAGCAGGAGACGCTGCCCGGCGGCAAGTCCCGCCTGGTGCGGACCACGAAGCTTCCCCTGCTGGACCCGGGCGGCGCGATCGTGGGGACGTTCGGCTTGTCGCGCACCATCACCGAACAGCGCGCGGGCTGACCAGCGGAGTGGACGTCGCGCGGGCGACGTGTCCATCTCCGCCGCGTTCGACCGCCGCCGCCGGCCTGACCCGCGTCAGAACGCGATCTCGGACTGCAGCTTGACGACGTTCTCGTCCGGCGTCTTGCGCGAGTAGGCCGGGGCCTGCTGGATGACGCTGCTTCCCTGAACCAGCGACTGGCCCCATGGCCAGACGCCGTTCAGCACCATCTTGTCGCCGTACTTGTAGCGTGAGTACTGCAGGTAGATCCGCTCGCTGGACAGAAAGTGCGAGGCGAATTGCACGCGGCCGGTGACCGCGGCGAAGATGTAGCCGGGATTGTCCAGGTCGTACACGACGATGTCGCCCCGGAGCATGAAGGCGATCCACTCGGACAGCTGCGCGGTGGCGTCGGCGCCGTACTTGAACTGCCGGATCTCGTTCTGCGAGACCATGCTGCCGCTCGGCAGCGACAGCTTGGACGCGGTGTAGAGGCCGAAGGCGCTGAAGGACAGGTCGGGCAGCATGCTGCCGCGGGCCTTCCCCGCGATGTTCGACAGCGAGTTCTCGTACATGAAGCCGAAGTTCAGCATCGAGCCGGTGCCGGTCGAGTCGGTGGGGCTCCCCGTCCAGGCCAGGTAGTTCTGGGCCACCCCGAGGCCGCCCAGGCCGTGCATGACCTCGGTGCCGGTGCCCAGCGCCCAGCCATTCTTCACCGAGATGTACGAAGGCGAGACCCACAGGTGTCCGAACCGCGGGAACGTCGCGTTGATCTCGGCGCCCGCGACCGACAGGTGCGACGCGGAGGCGGCGCTGTAGCTCTTCGCGTTCATCGTGGTGTCCGGATTCAAGCTGGGGTCGGCCATCCACTCGGTGTTCACATGCAGCCCGACGTCCAGATACTTCTGATAGAGCAGCTGCAGGTTGAACCAGGCCAGCAGATCGAGGTTCGTCTGTCCCGCATAGAGCGGACTGATGTTGTTCAGGCTGAAGCTGTACGAGCCGTCGCGCGCGGTCCCGAAGCCCTCCACCACGGCCACGGTGAGGTCCTGGTTCAAGGGAACGGTCAGCTGCAGCTGCTCGCCGATCTGGCGGAAGCGGCCCAGCGTGTACGTGTCGTACTTCTCGAAGTAACCGAACTTGGGCCACCAGGCGCCGACCGTGAACGCCACGTTCGGGGTCAGGGTGCTCAGGTTGAAGTCGGTGTCGAGCGTCAGGTACGCCATGCCCGGGATCCAGGCGGCGTCGGGGTTGCGGAAGCCCGCACCCTGGAACCAGTAGCCCATCCAGCCCACGGCGGCGTCGACGTGCTTCTTCTTCTCGTGAATGAACATCTCGGCCCAGTCCTGCTCCTGCAGCCGGGTGTACGCGAAGCTGTAGTAGTTCCAGTCGAACACGCGGTTCGGGCCGTACGCGATCTGCGTCTTCGAGGGGCCGTTCGGATCATCGGGGCTGGGACGCGAGCTGATACCCAGCGAGATCGGCGCGCGAAAATAGCCCGTGATCTCGGTGTGCCAGCCGGACGGCTCGCCCGCGGCCTTCTCCGGCGGCTTTCCGTATTCGGGTTGCGGCTGCGCCCGGGGGGGCGGTTTGACGTCGGACGTGGCGGCCGGCGGTGCCTCGCCGGCCGCGGGCTTTTCGTCTGCCGGTCCCTCGTCGCCGGCTGCTGCTTCCTGCGCCAGGGCGCGAAAGGAGACGCCGCACACCACCACCATCGCCAAAGCTTGAGCTCGTCGAGTCATCGATCGCGTCCCGTCCTGGAGAGGATTACTTGCCGTAGCCCGCGGCCACGATGTTTGCGTGCACCGCGTTCAGCGTCGCCAGCGATGCGGCGCCGCTGGCCATGACGCCCTCGAAGAACTCACCGCCGCCGCTGTTGCTGTTGTCGCCGCCGATCCCCAGGATGATCGAGCCCTGCTTGTGCATGGGGACGTATCCGGTCTTGGCCGGCCGGATGCCGTCGTACTTGGTCGCCAGCATCCCGGTGGTCGCGTCGCCCGCGTACAGCGCGAAGCGCCCCTTGCCGCCGTTCTGGGAGGCGACGTCACCGACGACGACGGCGTTGACGAAGTTCAGCTTCGACGGCGTGTTCGTCGAGATGTTCTGGTCCGAGTTGTTCTCCCAGCCCGCGAAGAGCCCGTTCTCGAGATCGGCCATGACCCACGGCCCGTTGGTGTGGCCGCCGGGAGAGCCCGTGCCCCAGACGACCCCGCCGCCGAAGTAGACCGCCTCCATCGTGCCGTTGCCGTCGTCGTGCGAGTCGGTCTCGGCGTTGCCGTAGTCGAAGCAGCAGCTGTCCACCAGGTTGTTCTGGCTGGTCACCATGTACTGCGTCTCGGGGTCGTCGCCCGTGGCGGTGCCCTTCGCGGTGGCGACGCCGCAGCCGCTGCAGCCCGCGCGGTAGCCCATGCCCGGCTTGATCAGCACACCGTAGACCGTATGACCACCCAGCTTCGTGCTCAGGGCGGTGGCGACCGCCGGGTTGTCGGGCGTGCGGACGGCGCCGCCGGCGGGCGCAGGCTTCAGATCGTTCTTCATGGGCGTCTGGTCGTAGATGATCGAGATCGTGCAGGTGCCGCCCGAGCAGAAGGTGTCCTGCGCCGCCGCGTTGGCGTAGCCGCCGGCGCTGCCGATGTCCATCGTCATGCCGCTGGTGCACGAGTTGGGTCCCGTCGTGTTGGAGCCCTTGCACACCTGATACAGGGGCCCGGCGTAGCCGGGGTAGAGCACCCGCACCGTGCTGTGCGCGGCCACGCAGGTGTTGCCGGCGGCCGCCAGGATCGAGCAGGGCGTATCGGTGGCGGGCGCGGCCCCGCCGGTGCCGGCCATCGTCGCGCCCCCGGTCCCCGTGCTGCCGCCGCTGCCCGGCGCGCCGCCCTTCGACGACCCCCCCGAGCCGGTGGTGCCGCCCGCCGAGGAGCCGCCCGTCGCGGTCACTCCGCCCGTCGCCGCGCCCCCGCTGCCGGTCACGCGGCCCCCGGACCCGACCGCGCCGCCGTTCGACGTCGTGCCGCCGCTGGCGCTGACTCCTCCCGAACCGATCGTCCCGCCGCCGCCGCTCGACACCATGCCGCCGGTGCCGGGATTGCCCGGGTCCGTGCCGCCTGTCGCCGTCGCGCCACCGCTGCCGGCGCTGCTGCCGCCAGAGCCGGTGTCCCCGACGGTGGTGCCCCCGCTGCCCCCGCCCGCCCCCGACGAGAACGACGAACACGAAGCTGCGGCGCCCAGTGACAGCGCGAAGGACATCGAGACGAGCGAGCGGATCACCCTCATTGAGACATCTCCGGTCAAGCGAGTTGGGGCACGGGAACGCCGTTGACAGGACGCGATGATCGGTCTGCCGGCGGTGGGTGAATACCTACTGTCTCCGTGTGTCGGGAATTGTCTCGAAATCGGGCAGCGGATCTCCACCGGCTTGGGCGAACCGGTGCCGCTGGCCTCGTTCTGCTGCAGGCCCGCACACCCCGGGGGCGAAGGCGCCCGGGCGAGGCGCCCAAAATAACGTCACAAAAATGCGGGGGTACGGACAGGAGACGGTACCGACGTTCGCCGGAACGCCTGACCATCCAGACGAGTGCCATGTCACCGCCGTCCTCCAGACGTTCCCGTCGACGATCCCTCGTCGTGAGCGGCGATACGCCCCGGGGCTCGGCCTGCGCGGGGCCGGCCGGTCGTGCTGCGCGCCGCCGTACGATTATGTGAAAAAACGTAAGGGCGCCGGACAAATACGAGATGTGGGCTACCTTCGCACTGCCCGGTCGTCCGTTCCGACCCCGGAGACCGCGGCGCCCAGCTGCGTCGAGCTGTTCGATGCCGAGCTGGACTACATCTTCGCGACCCTGCGCAGGCTGGGGGCCACCCGGACCGAGACCGAGGATCTGGCGCAAGAGGTGTTCGTCGTCCTCCACCAGAACTGGTCGCAGATCGACACCAAGTCGCCCATGCGTCCCTACCTGTTCGGGGTCGCTTTCCGTGTGTTCAGCGCGCATCGGCGCCGGCAGAAACGCGAGATTCCCTATGCCTCCGTCGAGGTCGAGGACCTGGGCCCCAACCCCGAAGGCTCGCTGGGCCGCAAGGAGGCGAGCGCGCTGCTGTTCGCGGCGCTCGGGCGCATGCCGCTTCGCCGTCGTGCCGTCATGGTGATGCACGAGCTCGACGAGATTCCCGTGGCGGAGATCGCCCGCCACCTGTCGATCTCGCCGTTCAGCGTCTACGCGAGGCTGCGGAAGGCCAGGAAGGAGCTCCGCTCGGCCGTGCAGCGACTCACCAGAGGGGAGAGCGCGAAATGACGCGCCAGTCGCGCTCTTCGCAGTCGCGCTCTTCGCAGTCGCGTCCGTCGCAGTCGCGTCCGTCGCAGTCGCGCTCTTCGCACCCCCGGCCTTCGCAGTCCGGGCCGTCTGACGACGGTCTGGATCCGCTGTTCGAGGCGGCGCGGGTCGTCGAGCCCGTGTCCGAGATGGCCCGCGCCCGCTCGCTGGCGCGCGCCCGCTCTCGACTGGCGGCCGGACCTTCGGCGATGCTCCCGCGGGCGGCCCCGGCGCGCGCCTCCTTCGGCAGGCGAGCCCTGGCCGTCGCCGCCGGGTTCGGGTTGATGGCGACCGGCGCGGCGGCCGCTTATCTGGGGCGGGCACCGGTCACCTCGACAGCGCCGTCGACCGTTCCCGCGTCTGTCCCGCACGCCCCGTCCCGCGCCTCGGCGCTGGCGCCGCCGCCCGCGGTCGCGCCGCGACCGGACGCCGTCGTGGCGCGGTCTCCCATCCGCGCGGAGCCGCGCAGGGACGCTCGCTCGGGCGAGCTGGCCGTGCTGAGGCGTGCCCAGGCGGCCTACGCCAGCGGTGACTATCCAGCCGTGGTCGACATCGTCGGGCAGCACGCGCGTCGATTCTCGAACGGCCGTCTCGCGGAGGAGGCGGAGGCGCTGCGGGTGCGATCGCTCGCCCGCAGCGGGCGCGCGGACGAAGCGCAGCGCGCCCTGGAGGCGTTCGCCCGCAGGTTTCCGCAGAGCGTCCTGTTGCCGGCGCTGCGACGATCGCCGGACGGTGAACATTGAAGAACCCGCTCGCAACGGCAGCGCAGAGGGAGTGGGGCGCGCCCAGGGCCCGTCCAGGCGATGCCGTCGACGAAGAACGGGATCGTCGGCCCCGGTGCCCGCTCGCGTATCCTACGCGGGCGTGAGGTCAACCCGGATATTCGCGGGCGCACCCTGTCTGGCGCTCACCGTGTTGGTGCTGGGCGTCCGGCCGTCCCACGCCGCCGAACAGATCCTGGTCTCCCTCGATTACGAGGCCGACCACGGGGCCGCGTGTCCCACCGCCGGCGACTTTCAGAAGGCGATCCGTGGCTACCTGCGCTGGGATCCGTTTCGCCAGCCTGCCCAGCGCCGCATCGTCATCCGCATTCACGCCGGCGCCGGCCGCCTGGAGGGCCAGGTGCAGTGGCGCGACGCCAGCGATCAGTGGGAGGGGGAGCGGACCTTCTCGTCGGCCAGCGAGACCTGCGCGAAGATGAGCCGCGCGATGGCGCTGGCCACCGCGATCCAGATCGAGCTGCTGGCGTCGATCGCCCAGGGCGAGGCGCCGGCGCCCGAGCATCCGGTGGAGGTCCTGGACGAGCCGGCCGCCACCTACCGCGTGCTGGCGCCCGAGCCGCCCTCGCCCAGCCCGCCCAGGCAACCGCGCGTGGCGGTCGAGGCGAGCGTGGGGGTGATCCGGGACGCCGGCGACGGTCCGCTGTTCGCCGCACCCCGGCTGGCCGTCACGCTGGGCCGGCCGTCGTCGCTGGCGCTGCGCCTCACGGCCAGCGGGTTCGGGCCCAACGCGGAGGTCAAGCGCGCGGACGGCGCCGCGGAGATCGGCCGCCTGATCGCCACGGTCGAGGTGACACGCTTCTTTCGTCCCGAGCGCAGGCTGCAGCCCCTGGTCGCGCTGGGCGCGGGCGTCCAGGATCTGCACGTGCACGGCATCAGCGGAATGCCCGCGCTGGCGGCGGCCCACGACGGACGGGTGTTCTCGGGGATGCTCGTGGCCGGGGGGGGGCTGGCGGTCATGCTCGGTTCCCGCCTCTTCTTCGTGCTGGAGGCGGACCTGATATTGTTCCGGCCGTCGATGCGGGTCAGCATCGGCTCGTCCGTCGAGGCCGCTCATCTGGACGGCGCTGCCTTGTTCGCGAACGGAGGCGTGCTTGCGAGATTCTGAGCGTGTGGCGTTGGTGGCGCTCTCGGCGCTCGCGCTCGCCGCCGCGGGCTGCGGGGGACGGACCGTCGTGGCGGTCGATCCCTACGCCTGCCCCGATGCTTCCCCGAACGGCTGTCCTCCCGGGCTGCTCGACGACCTGATCGGCTTCTGGCGGCTGAATGACGGCGCGGGGAGCGCGCGCTGCAGGGACTGGTCGGGCTGGGGGAACGACGGGATGCTGGTCAACCTCGATCCCACGGCGTCGTGGGCGGCGGGTGGGCCCGAGGGAACGGCGCTGGCTCCCCAGGCCAGTGGTTACGTGAACGTCAGCCCCTCCGTCTCCATCGACTCGATCGGCAACGCCTTGACGGTCGTGGCCTCGATGTACCTCGACGGGACGATCACCGACTTCGCCACGGCGATCTCCCGCCAGATCGGCACCGGCATCAACCAGCTCTACCATCTGTCGGTCGACAGCAGCGGCAAGGCGCGCCTGATCATCGATGCGCCGGACGGCTACGTGGTGCTCGGCAGCCCCGACAAGGTGAGTCAGCGCACGTGGCTACACCTGGCCGGCACCTGGGATGGGACGGAGGCGCGGCTTTACCTGGGCGGCGTCGAGGTGGACCACGGAGCGCTCAGCAGTGGGCCGTTCCACACCGAGACGAACCCGCTGGTCCTGGGCGGCAACGGCAACGACACGCAGGTCACCGAGCTGATTCCCGGCCAGCTGGCCGACGTGATGCTGTACCGCCGGGCCCTCGACGCTGGGCAGATCGCCCAGCTGGCGGCGGGCGCGCTGCTGCTCGGGGCGGGACCGTCGGACGGCGGCGGCCAGTAGCCGGGGGCCTGGCACCGGCTCGGGTTGGCCCGTGGGCATCTGCGCCGGAGGGCGAATTTCGTCACAACGTGGGCCCGTTGCCCGCAGTTACCTCTACGACCATGACCCGACACCACGTCGCCTCGTCGCTCGCGCTCGTCTCGAGCCTCTTCGTTCCATCGCTCGCGGGCCTGGCCGGCGCGCAGACCATCTCGATGACGGCCGCGCCGGCGACGCCCGAGCTGCACGGGCCCTTCGTCTACGCGACGCGGCCGGGCACGCCGCTGCTGTTCACGATCCCCGCGACCGGCCAGGCGCCGCTGTCGTTCGCGGCGACCGGTCTGCCGTCGGGGCTGACGCTGGCGGCGGACACGGGGACCATCAGCGGCACGACGCCGGCCGCAGGTTCCTATCCCGTGATGGTCACCGCCACCAACGGGATGGGTTCGGCCTCGGCGACCTACACGTTCACGTCGGCGAACTCCTACGCGCTGACGCCCCCCATGGGCTGGAACAGCTACGACTCGTTCGGCGCCACCGTGAACGAGAGCGAGTTCCTCGCGGCGGCCAAGGCGGTCAAGTCGATCCTTCAGCCCTACGGCTGGAGCACCGTCGTGATCGACTACCTGTGGTTCGACTCGGAGGACGGCATCGACAGCAACGGGCGCTGGTTGCCTTCCCCGAGCAAGTGGCCCTCGTCGACGGGCGGCGTGGGATTGAAGGCGGTCGCGGATCAGGTCCACGCGATGGGATTGCTGTTCGGGATCCACATCATGCGGGGCATTCCCCGCAAGGCGGTCACGGCCAACTCGCCCATCGCCAACTCGACCTTCAAGGCGACGGACGCCGGCAACAGCGGGGACACCTGCCCGTGGGACCAGCACAACTACGGCGTGCGCGGTGACACCGCCGCCGGCCAGGCCTGGTACGACTCGATCTTCGCGCAGTACGCCAGCTGGGGGCTCGACTTCGTGAAGGTCGACGACATGATCTCGGGGACGAACTATCACCGCACCGAGGTCGACGCGATCCGCGCCGCCATCGACAAGTCGGGGCGATCGATCGTGCTCAGCCTGTCGCCCGGCCCGATGCAGACCGCCGACGTGGCCGATCTGGTCGCGAACGCGAACATGTGGCGAACGGTGAACGACTTCTGGGACACCAACGGCCTCAGCAACCTGGCGGACGTGTTCACCGCCGCCGGCAACTGGCAGGCGCAGTCGGCCCTGACGCAGGGCCACTGGCCGGACTGCGACATGCTGCCGCTCGGTTACATCGGCCCTCGCTCTCCCGTGGGTGGCGGCAATCGCACGGGATCGATGAGCGCGCTCGATCACGCGGCGCAGACCAGCGTGATGTCCCTGTGGTCGATCATGCCGTCGCCGCTGATCTTCGGGGGCAACCCCACCAAGCTGAGCACGGACGCCTGGACGACGGCGCTGCTCGCCAACCCCGAGGTGCTGGCCGTCAACCAGGACGCGAGCGGCACCCACGCCAAGCGCCTGTCGTCGGCGAACAACACGCAGGTGTGGACGCGCGAGCTGACGGGCGGGCGGAAGGCCGTGGCGCTCTTCAACCGGGGAACGGCCGCCGCGACCGTGTCCGCGACCTTCGCGCAGCTGGGCGTCACGGGCACGCCCGCCGTGCGCGACGTGTGGCAACGGATGGACGTCACCGGCATGACCTCGGGCCTGTCGGCCAGCGTGCCCGCCGGCGCCGCCGTCATGTACGTGCTGTCCCCGCCCGGCTCCACGGGCGCGGGCGGTTCCGCCGCGACGGGAGGCTCCCCCGGTAACGGCGGCGCGGGGGGCCGGTCCGGAACGGGAGGGTCGTCGGGCGGAAGCTCCGGCGGCGCGCCGGCAACGGGCGGCGTTTCGGGGGCCGCCGGCAAGAACGGCAGCGGGGGCAGCAGCGGCAGCGGCGGCGTCGTGGCGACCGGCGGCGTGGTGGGCACGGGCGGCAGCGCCACGGGTGGCTCTGGCAGCGGCGGCAGAAACGGCGGCACCACCGCCTCGGGCGGCGACAGCGGCAGCGGCGGTCGCAGCAGCTCCGGCGGCAGCGCCGGCACCGGTGGCAGCCAGGGCGGAACCGGCGGGAGCGTCAGCGCGACCTCCTCGAACGACGGCTGCTCGTGCGAGGTGGACGCCCCCCAGCGGCCGTCCGCGGCGTGGATCGTGATGATCCTGGCGCTGGCCATGGCGCGCCGGCGTTCACGCCGCGCGGGCTGAGCCGTGGCGTTCCCGAGCGGCGCCGATGCCGGACGGACGACTCAGGGGATGACGAAGCCCGGGCAGCCGTACACCACCTGCACCATGTTCGTTCCGCTCGTCACGCGACTGCACCACGATCCATAGACCTGGATCCGGGCATGGCTGTCGTCGGTGTAGTCCCAGCCGTCGTCGTGCATGGGATCCTGGGGCGCCTTGGCGTCGCCGACCTTGACGGCGATGTTCGTCGGGTCGGGCGGCGCCTGGGCCAGCTCGAAGACGCAGGTGCTCGCGATCGGCGAGACGATGGATTGCAGCGCCGCCACCAGCTCGCTCTCCGTGCTGGCCAGATAGAACTTCGGATCCGTGTCGCTCGACGTGGCGCGCGGCTCGAGACCCGCGGCCGCCAGCTGGTTCAACGTCGAGGTCGCGCTCGACTTGGTGGCCACGCCGATGACGAACGTGTGCACGTCGTCGTTCGCGGCCGCCTTCACCGCCGCCACCGCGTCCGACTTGGCCCCGGACGAGTCCTTCGTCAGATCGCCGGCGGTGCCGCTGCAAGACGGCTCGCCGTCGGTGGCCAGCAAGATGAACTTCCGATCACTCGTGCCCAGCCCTTTCAGGTACGCGCGCGCGACGTCGAGGGCAGCGCCCGTGGGCGTGCCGTTGCCTTCGGGCGACACGCTCTGCACGGCCGCGGCCGTCCGGGCTGCGTTCGACGGCGCGATGGGGACGTCGATCGCGCTCGTCACGCTGGCGTCCTGGCACTCGTCCGTCGAACCGGGGATGTCCTCGGGAAACGCCTTCAGGCCCCAGGAAATGGAGGGATCCGACGTGCTGATGACCTCGGTGAGGGCGGGGATGACCTGGCTCCACTTGGAGGGGCGCCCGGCGTCGGGATCGGCGTCGTTCCCCTTCGAGTCGTCCTTCATCGAGGCGGAGCGGTCGAGGACGACGAACAGATCGACCGGCATTCGCCGGAGGTCGAACGAGTCGAAGCCGCAGGTGGCGTCCTCGCGGGTGTCGCTGGTGAACTTCTGGTCCGGCGCGCCCGCCTCGAGGGGCGGAGGGGCCACCCGGCCGCCCGTCCCGGGATCCAGCGCGCCGGCATCGCCCCCCTGGCCGCCGCCAGGTGCGGTCCCGCCGGAGCCGTCGCCGGAAGATCTCTTCACCGACGCGCAGTCGATGAAGAGCGCCATGCCGATCGGCACGAGCAGAAACAGGAGAAGGGACGACCTGGGCCGTGTCATGTCTCGCGTGGCCAGTGACGGGCGGGCGAGTTTCGAGTTCATCCGGCGCGGGCTGGGGCGCCGCCGCTGTCGCGCGCGATGCCGGCCCGTTCCCGGAAGCGCGCCGTCCATGGGGTAGGACATTGTCGTATGCGCCTCATCGTCGCGCTGCGACGAGACCGCTGCTCGCGGGCGCATGGCGGGCCGGCCGGGGCGCCACTGCCAAGCAAAAACCACGATTATTCGGCCGCTGAGAATTCGTAAAAGGATGTGACAAAAGCGGCCTCGCAAAGACAGTAACGGTCGGAGCGGTGCGAACCCCCCGCGCACGCCCGGCCCGCAAGGCCAACAAACGACTGCGATCTTTGGAGGTTCCCATGACTCGCCCCCAGTCCGTTTCCCGTCTCGTCCTGTGGCCCAGCGTGGTGGCGCTGGTGCTGGCCGGATGCAGCTCATCAGGCTCCGACACGTCCGGAAGCGGCGGAGAATCCGCCTCCGGTGGCACGACCGCGTCGGGCGGCAAGACGGGGTCGGGCGGCACGACCAGCAGCGGTGGCGTGACCGGCAGCGGTGGCATCACCAGCTCCGGTGGCGTGACGGGGACCGGCGGGAAGGGCAGCGGTGGTGCGCAGGCGAGCGGCGGCACACCGGGCGCGGGCGGCCACAGCAACGGAACCGGCGGAGATCACGCTACCGGCGGGACGACGACCGCTTCGGGCGGGGCGGCCGGCGGCAGGATCGGCCAGGGCGGCGGGCCCGGCTCGGGCGGAGGGGCGGGGCACGCCGCCAGCGGCGGCAGCGCCGGCTCCACCTCGACCGGTACGGGGGGCAGCGCCCCGGGCGGAACCAGCGGCGGCGGTGGCGGCTCAGGCACCACGCCTGGGATGTCGGCCGGCTGCGGTACCACCCCGACCATCGCCAGCAGCATGTACAACAACGGCAGCCACATCACGTTCACGTCGGGCACCCAGCAGCGCCGCTACATCCTGAACGTGCCCACGAACTACGACAAGAACCACGCGTACAAGCTGATCATCACGTATCACGAGCTGAACGGTAACGACAACGAGATGTACAACCAGAAGTATTACAACCTGCTGCCGCAGTCGAACAACACGGCCATCTTCATCGCCCCGAACGGCTCGCAATCGAGCGGGACGCCGTGCAGCGGCACCGGCAGCGGCGACTCCGGCTGCGGCTGGCCGAACATGGGGAACGCCGATCTGAACTTCGCCGACGCGCTGGTGCAGGAGATCGAGAAGAACTTCTGCATCGACACGAATCGTATCTTCGCCGACGGCTGGAGCTACGGCGGAAGCATGTCGTACAAGACGGCGTGCGAGCGGCCGCTGGGCGCCTCCAACGGATACATCCGCGGCGTGGCCGTGTACTCGGGCTCCCAGCTGAGCGGGACGTGCACGCCCTCGAAGCCGGTCGCGTACTACGCCTCCCACGGCACCCACGACTCGGTCCTGAACTACAGCAACGGCGTGGGGCTGGCCCAGAACTTCGCGAAGGCCAACGGGTGCACCTGGGCGACGCCGACCTCGGTCACCAGCGGCGCCCACGTCTGCACGAACGAGATGGGTTGCATGACCGGCTATCCGGTCGAGTTCTGCTCGTTCAACGGCGACCACACGCCGTTCCCTGACAACGGACAGGAGTCGAGCAGCTGGAATGCTGCGAACGTCTGGACGTTCTTCAACCAGTTCTGAGAAACCGCGCGGTCCCGGACAGGCGGAGAGACACGTTGCGATGACGACGTGGAGGATCGGCCAGGCAGGCCTCGTTCGTGGGGCGATCCTCTTGCTCGTCATCGCGGGCTGCGGCTCGTCCGGCTCGGCGGATGGCACGGGAGGCGCGCCGTCCGGCACGGGCGGTGCGGCGACGGGCGGCGCGGCCTCGACGGGCGGGACCACGGGAAGCGGCGGCAAGATTGGCGGCGCGACCGGCGGCACGGCCGCCGGCAGTGGCGGCGCGCATGCGACCGGCGGCTCGGTCGGCGGCGGCGGCACGCCGGGAAGCGGTGGCGTCGTCGGTAGCGGCGGCGTCACGGCCACCGGCGGTATGACGGCCGCCGGGGGGACGGGCGCGGGTCACACGGGTGGCGCCGGCGCGACCGGCGGCGGCCACCCGACGGGGGGCATCTCGGGCGCCGCCGGAGCCGCGTCAGGCGGGCGCGGCGGCGGCGTTGCAGCCGGCGGCGCCGGGGCGGGCGGACGCGGCGCGGGCGGACAGAGCGGCGCGGTCAGTTCCGCGGGCTGTGGCAAGCCGCCGACCTTGAAGAACAGCCCCACGTCCACCGCGAACCAGAACACGCTGACCGTCTCGGGGAGCGCGCGACAGTTCCTGATCCGGTGGCCTTCCAACTACGACAACAGCCACCCGTACCGGCTGATCCTGGATTTTCACGGCGCGAACGGCAAGGACACCGACCTGGCTCCGTCGTACTTCGGGCTGTTCGATCTTTCGAACAACACCACCATCTTCGTCGCGCCGTCAGCCTCGGGCGGGATCTGGGACGCCACGGCGGACGCGACCTTCGTCGACGAGATCCTGAAGGCGGTCGAGGGGGATCTCTGCATCGACACGTCTCGGGTCGAGCTGGAAGGCTTCAGCCAGGGCGGTGCCATGGTGGCGACGCTGGCGTGCGGTCGTCCCGGGGTGTTCCGCGCCGCCGTCGGGCACTCGCGGGGCGGCCTGACCGCGCCCACGGTCTGCCAGCCGATCCCCTATCTCGGGTCGCTGGGGTTGAGCGACATCTCGGGCAACTCACAGGCCACGCAGACCGACGCCTTCGCGCGCTGGGACGGATGCACGATCACGACGCTGCCGACCGCGCCCACCGGCGGACACATCTGCACCTCTTACACGGGCTGCATGGTGGGCGCTCCTGTCGTGTGGTGCTCGTTCGACGGCCCGCACACGCCGTCTCCGACCGACGCGGGGAAGTCGACCTCGTGGATGCCCGCCGAGGTCTGGCCCTTCCTCAGCCAGTTCTGAAGCGGCGCCCGCTCACGGCGGCGGCGCGCCGGAGAACACCTGCCACAGCCAGGAACCGGCCAGCGGCGCCGCGATCTCGGTGACCAGCCAGCCGTTTCCGTTCGCGTTCGGCACGATGTTCGGCCCCTGGGTGGTGCTGAACGGCGATGACGTGTCGGGCGCGGCCCGCGCCACGCCCTTGGTGAAGCCCGGCAGCGCGAACGACAGCAGCGCCACCTGATCGGCCGCGGTCGTGATGTCGATGATCTGCGGTTGCTTGTTCATGACCCAGGCGCCGAACGCGTCCTTGGGCAGGTCCGGCAGCCGGGCGTCGGGGACGTCGGCCGTCTGGTCGTACCAGGTGCCGACATGCACGAAGTGATATCGCTGGGTCACGATCCAGTCGGCCCAGGAATCCATGTCGCCGTTGGGCCGGTTCAGGACGCCGTTCGGCGCCTGGTACGACCCGGCGGCGAAGACCACGACCACGCGATCGACGATCGTCCGATCCAGAAAGTAGGCGTTCGCCAGATCGGTGAACGACGTCGTGGCGACGATGGCGACGGGCCGCGTGGGGGTGCTCAGGTTCTGGGAGAGCCGGACCATCAGCTCGGCGCCGGCCGAATCATTGCCGACCGTCGAGTCGATCTGTCCGTCGGCGGGCCGGGTCAGCGGCCCGCCCGCGCTGGGCGTCACCTCGGGCAGGTTCTTCAGCCCGCTCATGCGCGCCGCCGTCAGCAAGTTGTTCCAGCCCGTCGCGTTCGCCTGCAGGTCCATCCAGAACGGGCTGGTGTTGATGACGATGCCGGCCAGCGGGGGACCGCCGTGATTCGCGAGCAACACGGCGTACTCGCCCAGCCAGTCGCCTGACCAGTCGTCCTGATACAGGATGACGGGATTGCGGTGGTCGACGGGAAGCATCCCCTGCGGGACGTCGCGACCGGCGTCCAGCGTTCCCCCGCATCCCACCGTCAGCAGAACGTACCCGACGAGGGCGACCGCGCGGCGAGACATCACTCGCCGTGCGGAGATATCCGGCGGACCGCGGGCAGCAGCACGCTGCGGGGGAAGCGGCTCTCGAACGCGGTGGCGGCGCGCCGCGCCTCGTCCGTCCGTCCCAGGCCCGCCAGCGCCTTCACGCGCAGCGCCTCGCGCTCCTCGGCCAGGCGCCCGTCGCGGAAGCGCCGGGCATGCTCGGCGATGGGGCGCAGGGCGGCGTTGAAGTCCTCACGCGCGACGGCGGCGCGAGCCAGACGCAGCAGGCGAAGCTCTTCCTGCGGAACGGCGACCTTCGTTCGCCGCGACTCTTCCGACGCCGGCACGGTGGTCGGCTCAGGGGCGGGGGCGGGCAGCGCCACGGGCGCCGCGGGCCTGGCGCCGGTGGACGCGGGCTCGAGCATGGGCGACGGGGCGACCGTCTGGCTCGCGCGCAGCTGCTGCACGTGGCGGTGATAGGCGACGGCGGCGGTCGCGGCGCCCGCCACGACGGTCAACGCGGCCGCGGCCGCCCAGCGAATCCACGGCGCGGGGGCGCGCGGCGGCGGCGCGGGGACGGTCCGATTGGCCAGGGTGGCGCGGGCAGCGGCCAGCGCGCGCGCGCGCACCGTCGGCGACAGAGGCGGGATGACCCGCTCTCGCTCCAGGATTGCCCGCACCTCGGGGGTGACCGGGGGCACCTTGTCGATCACAGGGAGCCTCCCTCTCGCTTCTGCCGGCGCAGGGCCGCCTCCAGCTCCTTGCGCGCCTTCCTCAGGCGCGAGTAGACGGTGAACAGCGGCAGCGAGAGCGCCGTGGCGATGTCCCGCACGGCCACGTCGTCGAGGTCGTGCATGACCAGGATGGCCCGTCGCTTCAGCGGGATCTGTTCCAGGGCCGCCAGCACTTGCCCCCGCATCTGCTTCGTCTGCAGCGCCTCGTCGGGGTTCGGTCCCAGGTCGTCGGGCTCGACGACCCCGAACGCTACCTCGCGGCGCCGCTTGCGCTGGCTGGCCGCGGAAATCCGGAATGCGATCCCGAACAGGTAGGGCCGCAACGGGCGGGTGCGATCGTACTCGCCCCAGTTCTGCTGCAAGGCCAGGAAGACCTCTTGCGCGAGGTCGTCCAACTCCGACATCGGCGTACCCAACCGGCGCAAGCTTCGATAGATGTAATCGAGCTCGCGCTGGAAGGCGTCGAGGCATTCCTCGTCCCGCGTGGGCTGCGGCGGCGGCGAGGGAATGAGGCGAAGTTCAGCCATGCGCAGACTGGAAAGTCTAATCGATCGGCTGGGCGCCACTCATCAGAAAATACGTGCGCCTACATCCACCCCGATGAGGGCGGCCAGGCGAGGTGTAGACCAGGCCGAGAGCTGATTGAGGTCGACGGTCCAGCGCGAGAGCACGACGATGCCCTCCGCGCGCAATGCGGCGAAGTAGCGGCCGCCGAAGTCCTGCGACGCGACCACCCGCGCGCCGGCCTGGCCTCCGACCCCGGCGGGCGAGCGCGGCGCGTCCACCCCGGACCCGCTCGCCTGCAGATAGGCCAGGCCCGCCGTGACGCACGCCGAGAGCACCGGCGCGTGACCGCACAGGGCGCCCTCGGCGTCGAACCGGTGGAACGAGAAGCTGGCCCCGCTCGTTTCCTGCCGCTCCACCGGAAGAGCGCCGTCGAGCGACAGCTCGACCGAGAGCCACGACACCCGGCCGTCGACGAACAGGCGGCCCATCGCCGTGGGACGGGGCGCCAGCGCCAGCGCCAGGGACGGTCCAAAGCCGATCGATAGCTGCAGCTTGCTGGTCGTGTCCGCAGGGGCGACGGGCGGTGGCGCGATGACGTGGATCGCCTCGACAGCGGCGGGCGGCTCCGGGGCGACGGGCGGTTCGGGCGGCGGCGTCACGCTCGCGGCTGGCGAAGGCTCGGCCGCAGGGGTGGTCTCGCCGCTACCGCTCGAGGGGGCGCCGAGGGTGGGGGCGACCGGCGCGACCGGCGCGTTCGACGACTCCGCAGGCGCCGGCTCTCGCGGGGCGGGCGGCGGCGGGGGTGGAGCGACCGCGGCGAGCAGCTGGATCTGCACCGCGACGGCGAAGGCGAGGTTGTTCAGGATCTCGGTGCATCCCTGGCGCCGCGTCGACAGCCGCCGTTCGCCGACGTTGCGGCCGCGGGCGTCGGTCCATTGAATGCGCCCCTCGTACCCCGCGTCACCGCGGGTCACCCGCACGGCGACTCGTCGGTCCGACTGCGCGCGGAAGGGGTCATAGCCCAGCTGGCGCTGCACGCCTTCGCGAAAGCCGCTCACGTCGGCGCAACCCGTGGCGGCCGGCAGCACCTGGTACTCCAGCGTCACGAAGATCTGCGAGGCGGCGGCGGCCTGGCCGTCCCACAGCGCCGGCAGCGCCAGCGCCACGGCGATGCTCACGACAGTGAAGCCGCGCGCCGCGCGGCGCGTGAACGACGCATGGCGGGCGGCGGCGCGCCGCTGGTCCGTGCGGATCGTCGAGGCCGTCGACACGCTGCGGATACTGGCACGGCGCGCGGCGATGGGGATCACCTTTTCCGCGCGCGCGCGCCCGGCGGCCCGCTGCCACCGCGCTGGTTAAGGCCCTTTCCAAAGACTTTGACAAGAACCTGGCGCCGCGAACAACTGATCAGCACCGTGGCTAACTCGTCGCTGAGCTGGGGTCGCGAACTGTTTTCGTGCGGACGTCGCCGCCGATGCGGCCGGGCGGCCGGCCGCAAGCGAGGCAGTCCGTCCATCCGCGGAGGATGGGGACGCACCGCGCTGCTGCTGGCAGGCATCGGCGTCCTCGGCGCGTCGGAGGCGAACGCCGCCTCGCTGCAGGCGGTGTCGAACTGGGGCGCCAGCGGCGTGCCTTCGTACATCAGCATGTACATCTACGTGCCCGACAAGGTCGCCACGAATCCGCCCGTCCTCGTCGTGAATCACTACTGCAGCGGGAACGCCTCGGGCGTGTACGGCGAGGCGCAAACCGGCGGCATCGTGTCGGCCGCTGACAAGTACGGGTTCATCATGATCTTCCCGCAGACGTCGAACAACTGCTGGGACGTCGGGTCCACGAAGTCGCTCACGCACGACGGGGGCGGGGACACGCAGGCCATCGCGCAGATGGTGAAGTACACGCTGACGAAGTACAGCGCCAACGCCGATCGCGTGTACGCCACGGGGACGTCGTCGGGCGCGATGATGACCGAGGCGCTGATGGCGGTCTATCCCGACGTCTTCAAGGGCGGCGCTGAATTTTCCGGTGTCCCGGCGGGCTGCTGGTCGGCCAGCTACAGCTCCAGCAATCAATGGAGTGGACCGTGCGCCGGCGGGATGGTCTCGCACACCGCCCAGGAATGGGGAGATCAGGTGCGCGCCATGGACAAGAGCTACACCGGCCACCGTCCCCGCGTGCAGCTGTGGCATGGCGAGTCCGATCCGACGATCAACTACAACAACCAGACGGAGGCCATCAAGGAATGGACCAACGTGCTGGGGCTGGGCAGCACGGCCACGACGTCCAGCACGGTGACGATCGGCTCGCACCAGTGGATGCGACAGAGCTGGACGAGCACCTGCGGGTACACCGTCCTCGACGTCTGGTCCGAGCCGAACGGGCCGCACGGCACCGACGCCAACCTGAACGCGACGTACGTCATTCCGTTCCTGGCCCTCGATAAGTCGGGCGACGTCGATCCCGAGATCGCATCCTGTGGCGGCGCGGGCGCCGGCGGGGCGATGGGCGGGGGCGGTGCCTCCGGCTCGCCTGATGGCGGCGTGGATGCCTCCGACGGCGGCGGCACCCGGGACGCCGCCTCGGATGGGGCGGCGGGCAAGGGGGGCGAGGCAGGGGCCATGGGCTCGGGCGGCGCCGCGGCGACGGGCGGAACCGGGGGCCGGGCCGCCGGTTCGGGCGGCGCGAGCGCCGGCAGCGGCGGCGTCACCGGCTCTGGCGGCATGGCTGCGTCGGGCAGCGGAGGGCGGGGGAGCGGCGGCGCGCTGGCCGCCTCGGGCGGCGTCACCGGCAGCGGCGGCGTCACCAGCCAGGGCTCCGGAGGCAGCACCCAAGGAAGTGGCGGCGCCTCGGCCAGCGGGGGCGCCCCCGCCAGCGGTGCGAACGGTGGCGGGAGCAGCGGTTGCTCCTGTGGTGTCAGCGCCAGAGTGGGCAGCGGCGGCAGCACCGCGCTGTCCTTCGTCCTCGGCCTGGCGCTGCTGCTGCGCTCGCGCCGGCGCGGCGAACGACGGCGCTGAATGCCGGGCGCGCGACCCGGTCACCGGGACGGGGCGCCAGCACCGCGGAGATGCCCCATGGGCAGGTCGGTCACCCAGGTGGCCGCTCCGGCCGCATCGCCCGCGCGCGAACGTCCGGCCGCCGGCGCTGATGCGCGGGGCTGGGGCCTGGGCGTCAGCGCGCGTGCGTGAGGCTGCTCACTGCCGGGCCGAGAACGCTGCCCGGGAAGCGCGCCTCGAAGGCGCGGGCGGCCTGCCGCGCCTCCTGGGGCCGGCCCAGGCCGATCAACGTCTTCACGCGCAGCGCCTCACGCTCCTCGGTGAGCTGTCCGGAAGGGAAGCGCCTGGCGTGTTCTTGCAAGGCGGTCCGGGCGGTCGCGAAGTCGGACGCGGCGACGGCGGCGCGTGCGCCCTGCAGCAGGAGCAGCTCGTCCGGAGACGGAGCGGTCGCGCGACCGGCCCGTCGGGCAAGCTCGTCGGGGGCGCCGCCGGCCTCGGCGGGCGCCGCGCTCGCCTCGAGCTCGAACGCGCCAAAGACCCGGTGCTTGGCGCCGCCCGTCGAGGCCGGCGGCGCGTCGGCCACCACCAGCCGCACCGGTGGCTGGGCGGCGCTGTCGATGTGGTGGGCCACGGCGAAGGTTCCCAGCGACGCGCCGGCGATCGCCAGCGGCAACGTCCAGCGCGGCATTCCGGCCACCCGCACCACCAACGGCACCGACGGTGGGTTGGTGACGGCGTCACGCGCACGCGCCATCGCCCGTGCCCGCGTGAACGCGGGCAGCGACGGAATTGGACGTTCCAGATCCAGCAATGTCCGCCACGGTTTTGGCGGCTCGAATCGATCACGCATCAGGCACCCGCCCCCTCTCGGTCGAGCTCGTGCGCCGTGACCCCCGATGTTTCACTTGATGAGTACAACGTCCTTCCCAGGCCCAAGTTAAATTCGAAATGGACAAAGGGACCGCGTGCCGACCGAATGGGCTCGGGCGCACTCCTGATGTCGAATGATGTTGTCGGGACACCCGTTTTCTTGTCACGCGGGACGCGTTCAGATGTCCAATCGCGATTCTCTGACAAACAGGGGGGGGTGGCGACAATCCCCCGCATGTCGCCGGTTCCGTTCGTCGCGCCCACAGGCTCGAGCGGTCTCCTGTCGACCGCGTCGCCAATTTGTCGGGATCGAAAGCTACTCGGGGGAGAAGCCTCGGTTTCGTACAAGGCGTCAATCGGCTGTGAGTCGAAGATCGGTGAAGGCGGCATGGGCACGGGCGGTGGTCCCTCCGGTCGGGGGACTGGTGGGACCACCGCACCGTACGCCCACTGTGCCCTACGCACGCAAAAGGTTGAACCATTCTCGTGCTTTGTTGCGACTGCCTGTTCGTGAACGGTCCCCCGGGCCCGTTCCGCGATCATGGCAGTCCAGAATCCTGACACCCCCGTCTCACGGTTGGTCCCCTCGGACCGTCGAGGAATCTCCGATCAGGAGGTCGCTCGCGGCCTGACGTCCGGCGAGGCGTGGGCGGTCGCCGAAGCGTGGCATCGCTTCGCGCCGATGGTGCTGACGGTGGCCGAACGCAGCCTGGGCTCGAAGTCCGAGGCCCAGGACGTGGCGCAGGAGGTGTTTTGCCGCCTGTACGCCAAGGTGCATACGTTGCGCGAACCGGCGGCCCTGCGCAGCTTCGTGTTCTCGTTCGCCGTGCGCGTCCTCAAGTCCGAGCTGCGCCGCCGGAAGGCGCGCGCCTGGCTGTCTTTCCACCGGCCCGAGACGCTGATCGAGCTGGGCGCCGGGACGCTGGACGTGGAGGGGCGGGACCTGCTGCGCCGGTTTTATGGTTTGCTCGACAGGCTGTCGACGGAAGACCGCCTGGTGTTCGCGCTCCGTCACCTGGAATCCATGACGGTCGAGGAGGTCGCCGAGACGATGTCGCTCTCGGTGTCCACGGTGAAGCGACGTCTGGCGCACGGGACGAAGCGCTTCGATCGGTTTCTGGAGCGAGAACCAGAGCTGGCGCGGTTGCTGGATGGGAAGGGATGGGGGCGGTCATGAAGCGCGCTCCGGGAGACGGCGAGAGACAGTCGAAGGCGCTCGAGGCGGTGACGGGCCTCATTCGTGAGCAGGTGGTGCCGCCGACGACGGCCGAGCTGCAGTACGGCCTGCAGGGGCTGTTCGCGCGACTGGCGGAGGGCGACGCGCGCCGCCGGGGCGGACGGTGGCGGTGGTCGTTCGCCGGGCTGGGGACGGCGGCGGTTCTGGCGGTGGTGGCGCTGGCGGTGGTTCGTCCCCGGCTGCAGACCACGGCCGCGCCGTCGTTGCCTGCGCTCACCTATCAGGTCCACGGGGGCAGCCTGATCGCAGGCGGATACCTCCGAGAATCGGGCGGGGACGGGATCAAGCTCTCCTTCAGCGAGGGGACAGAGTTCGTGCTGATGCCGGGCACCCATGGGCGTCTGCGCTCGGTGGGCGCGTCGGGCGCCCGCATCGCCATCGAGCAGGGAACCGCCTATTTCCAGGTCACGCCGAACAGCGGGCGCACCTGGCTGGTGGACGTCGGACCCTTCCTGGTCACCGTCAAGGGCACGGTATTCACCGTGTCGTGGGATCCGCTGCGCGAACGCTTCGAGCTGCGGCTGCGTCGCGGTCGTGTGGCGGTCAGCGGGCCGGTCTCGGGCGGCGACATCGTCCTGCGCGACGGGCAGCGCCTGACGGTGGACCTGCCCGGCGCGCAGACGTTGATCACCGAGGACCAGGACAAGGGCGGCAAGGGCCTGGCGGGGAAGGGCGAGGGGGCGCACGCGCCGCCTTCCGCGACTCGCGCGGAGTTCGAGCCGCCCCGCCTGGCGCCTGCCGGACCGGCGGAGACGGCGTCGCCGGGGCGGGGAAGGGCGGGCGCCGCGCCTGCTGGCAGGCCCGCTCGTACCGAACGGCCGCTCCGCTGGAGCGAGGCGCTGGCGAGCGGCGACTGGGACGCCATCCTGGCCGACGCCGATCGCGTGGGCGTGAGAGAGATCCTGGACGGGGCCTCCAGCGAGGACCTGTTCGCGCTCGCGGACGCGGCGCGCTACCGCCGCCGACTGGACCTGGCGCGCGAGGCCTTGCTGGCGCAGCGACGCCGTTTTTCGGCGTCCACCCGCGCCTCGGATGCCGCCTTCTTGCTGGGCCGGGTCGAGGAGGCGGGCGGAGGAGATTCCGCGCGCGCCCTGCGCTGGTACGATGAATATCTCGCGCGCGCGCCCGCGGGCACCTACGCTTCAGAGGCGCTGGGACGTCGCATGACGCTGATCAAACAGAGGGAAGGGGCAACACGGGCGCGGCCGATCGCGGAGGAGTACCTCCGCCGCTTCCCGCAGGGAACCTACGCCGGCTCGGCCCGAGCCCTGCTGCACTAGTGCAGCGTCGTCGACATAGCGTCAACGCCAGCGCCGACGAGTCCCGCCTGGCGCGAGGCGGGACGACGACGCATACGCGTGGGGTGCGGCGACGGCGCGGCAGGCGTGGGGCGTCCCCGGCCGAACGGCACGCCATCTCGAGGGCGGTGCCCTAGTGCGCCGGGCGGCGAGCCTCGTCCTCGTCGCGGCCCTGTCCGCCTGGACGACGGGGGCGGGGGCGACCACGGTAGGGGTCGTGAAGGTGCAGCACCCGCCGGCCGTCACCGGCGAGGTATTGATTCGCCTGCTGGGCGAGCTGCGCTCGCTGGGGCTTGAACCGCGAATGCTGGAGGTGCCCGATCCCGGCCCCGCCGGGAGCGTGGGCCCTTCGCCCGTCTATCTGCGGCCCCTGGCCGACGAGCACGGCGTGAACGCGGTGATAGCGCTGCCGGGCGTGTCCGGGCCGAGCGCCGTCGAGGTCTACGCCGCCGACGGCAGGGGCCGCTCGGTGGCGCGGCGCGTGTCGATCGATCCCGGTGTCGGTCACGCGCCGCAGACCGTCGCGATCCGCGCCATCGAGCTGCTGCGTTCGTGCTTGCTGGAGATCGACCTGCTGGCGGTCGCGCCGGCGCAAGTCGCGAAGACGAACGCGCCCGCGCCCTCCGCGCCGCCAACCTCGGCGTCGCCCCCGCCGCCATCCTCGACGCCGACCTCGCCGCCCTCGGCGTCGACCCCCCCGCCATCCTCGGCGTCGACCTCACCACCCTCCTCGCCGTCGTCATCGCCGTCTTCCCTCTCTCCGCGAGCCGACGTGAGCGCGGGCGTGGACGACACGCAGAGCAGCCGGTTCGGCGTCGCGGCAGGCGCCATCGTCGTGTTCACGACCGACGGCGTGGGCCCGGCGGTGCTGCCCTGCCTGCACCTGGATTGGCGGCTGACCGCCGCCTGGCTCGTTCAGGCGGACCTGGCCGGCGCGGGAGGGCGGGGCGCCGTCGACGGACCCACGGGAAGTGCGCGCGTCGGTCAGGATCAACTGTTGCTGGGAATCGGATATCGGGCACTACCGGGGCGCCGCGTGCGGCCGGTCTTCAGCGTGTCGGTGGGCGCCCTTCGCACGGCCGTCGAAGGCCAGGCGTTGCCTCCCAATTTGAGTCACGACGTCACCCGCTGGTCCTTCCTGGTCGACGGAGGCGCGGGCGCCGTCCTCAGGCTAGCGGACAGATGGGACCTGATCGCGGCCGGGCACGTGCAGGCCGCGGCGCCCTATCCCGCGGTGCGCTTCGTCGGACAGACGGTCGCCACGGCGGCCGCGCCGAACCTGTTGCTCGGTCTGACCGTGGAGGCCTGGTTATGAAGAGGTTGACGTCGGCCGCGTGGATGACGATGAGCCTCGCCCTGGCGGTGGCGGGCTGCTCGCGCGTGGGACTGGATGCCATCACGGCACCGTCCAGCGACGGCGGCGGCGGCGATGGCGGCGACGGCGGCGCCGGCGACGGGACCAGCCCCGCTTGCTCGATCTCCCCGCTGAGCGCGGGCGACACGACCGAGACCGTGCAAGTCGGCTCGATGTCTCGTAGCTACCTGCTTCACGTCCCCTCGACCTACAAGGCCGGTGTTCGCGTGCCGTTGATCCTGGACTTTCACGGACTGGTCGTGAACGGGGCGAAACAGCGGATGCTGTCGCCTTATCCGGCGGCGACGGAGAGCGCGGGGGTGATCATGGCGTTCCCCAACGGCGCCACGGGGCCCGCCGGCGCCGCCTGGAACGTCGGCCCGTGTTGCGTCTCGGGAGTGGACGACGTCGCGTTCGCCCTTGCGGTCGTGGCGCAGGTGCAAGCGATCGCTTGCATCGACTCCACACGCGTCTACGCCGTCGGCTTCTCGATGGGCGGCGGCATGGCGTATCAGCTCGGCTGCCACGCCGCCAATGTTTTCGCCGGCATCGCCCCGTCGGCGTTCGACCTGGCGCAAGAGAACGTCGGCGACTGTCTGCCCTCCCGTCCCCTGACGGTCATTGCCTTCCGAGGCTCGGCCGATACGCTGGTGCCATATGGCGGCGGCGCGTCCTCGGTGGTGCCCGGAATGCCGATGACGTTCCTGGGCGCGCAGGCGACCTTTCAGAAGTGGGCCCAGCTCGACGGCTGCACGGGCGAACCCTCTGCCTCGGACGGCAATGGCTGTTCGACGTATTCCAGCTGCGATGGCGGCGTCCAGGTGACCCTGTGCACGAAGCAAGGCGGAGGTCAGGACCAGGGGAACGCCGCCATCGCGTGGCCGGTGCTCGAGCAGCACCCGCTCTGAATCGGGCGCGCTACGGCAGCGTGTACTTCTTCAGCATCGGCCAGACGATCGACGCGTTCGCCGCCTCGTGTCCGCCGTTGTTGTCCGTGCACAGCGTGACCTGCACGCCCGCCCCGCACTGCGAGTAGGTCTGGCAGTTGTTCGAGTCGGCCGCGCCCGCGCTGCCCGTGCACATATCCAGGCTGGCCCACTTCTGGAACGTGCCGACCGCCCCCAGGAAGTCCAGCGCCATGCCCGTGACCAGCGCCGAGTGGCCTCCGGCGTAGGGGACCACGGTGTCGTTCTTGCCGCGCCACTCGATGACCGTGAGCGGCCGCGTCGGCTTGCAATCACCCTCGTTCTGCATCGTGAGATCGAAGGACGCGGGACCGACGGCGGCGAACAGATCGGCCGCCTTGCAGCCCAGGTAGTTCGACATGCCTCCGCCCATGGAGAAGCCCACGGCGTAGACCCGCTTGGTGTCCACGCAGACGATGCTCTCGACGTCGGCGACCAGCGCGCGGGCGAAGGCGACGTCGTCGGCCGTGTTGCAGCAGCCCTCCACGTCCCAGGCGTTGCCCAGGTTGGGGCTCGGCTGGCCGTTCGGGAACGCCGAGACCACGCCCTCCTTGTCGATCACCGCCGGGTAGGGCGATTGCTGTCTCCACGTCGTGTCGGAGCCGCCGATGGGATGGAAGTCCACGACGAACGGGACGGCCGTGGCGCCCGTGTACCCGCTGGGGATGTGCAGGATGTACTCGCGGCTCAGCGAGCCCACCATGATCTTCTTCGTGGTGTCGCCGGGCTTCGCCGCCGTCGCGGGACAGGTCCCGGTCCCCGAGCTGCCACCGGTCGGGGTCGAACCACCGCCCGCGCCGCCTGAGGAAGAAGCCCCCCCCATACCGCCCTTGCGTCCGCCCTGGTCGCCCGAGCCGGCCGTGCCGCCCGAGCCCTTGGCGCCGCCGCCGCCCACCGAGCCGCCGCTGGCGCTGCCGCCCGAGCCGGTCGCCATGGCGCCACCGCTGGCGCTGTTGCCACCGGAACTGGTGCTGCCGCCCGAGCCCTGAACACCGCCGCTCCCCTTCGTTCCGCCGCTGGCGGCCGTGCCGCCCGTGCTGGTGGTACCGCCCGTGCTCGTGGTGCCGCCGGAGCCCGTGGTGCCGCCCGAGCCCGTATGTCCGCCGCTGCTGGTCGAGCCGCCGGAGGATCCCGTCGTCCCGCCGCTGCCGTTGTCATTTCCGCCGGAACCACCGCACGCCTGCACCCCCACGCCCAGCAGGCCGAGCAGCAGTCCAGACTTGATCATCTTCTGAGCCGAAAATCTCATCGACGGTCCCTCCATGAAGAGCTGATGCGCATTGCCGTGCAGTCGTGACTGCGACCCAAAACTGGTTCAGGAAAATCCGTCGCTAGGGCAGCGTGAACCGACTGAGGAACGCCCAGCCGATGTTCGCGTCGCCCGGCGCGTGGCCCCCGCCTTGCTTGACGCACAGGCCAATCTCGACCCCGGCATCACAGGTAGCCTGATATGTGCAGTCCCCGTCCATCGTGGTCGGCCCCGTGCAGCCGTCGATCATGGCCCAGCGTTGAAAGCTGCCCTGGGCGCCCAGGAACGTGATCTTTCCGCTGGGCCCCAGACCACCGGCGTAGGGCACGGTGGTGTCGGCCGTTCCCCGGTAGGCCAGCACGCTGATGGGCCGTGAGGGAGCGCACGGCTCCTCGTCGGGGATCAACAGGTCGAAAGAAGAGGGCGCGACGGCCGCGAAGATGTCGGCGGCGTTGCAGGCCACGTACTGCGACATCCCCCCGCCCATCGAGAAGCCGGTGGCGTACACGCGCTTCGCGTCGATGCAGGCCTGCGCCTCCACCGCGGTGACCATTCCCTTGGCGAAGCCCAGGTCATCGACGTCGCGCGAGTTGGTGCAGCAGGGGCCGATGTTCCAGGCGTTGTCGATCCCGTCCGGGAACAGGATGATGAAGCCCTGCTTGTCGGCGATGGCCTGGTAGCCCGAGCTCGACTGCTCCTGGCTGCCGGAACCGCCCAGCGCGTGAAAGTCGAGGACGAGCGGGACGGCCTTCGTGCCGTTGTAGCCGTTGGGCACGTGCATGATGTAAGAGCGGCTGACGCCACCGATCTGGATCGTTCGGTTGCTGTTGCCGGCCGCCAGCGCGGCGCCCGAGCAAGAAGAGCCGCCCCCGCTGCTGCCTCCGGCACCACCCGAGGCGTGGCCGGCGCCACCGGCGCCGCCCGAGGCGCCACGTCCACCGGCGCCGCCCGTACCGGTGGTGGGGCGCCCTCCCGCGCCTCCCGTCAGGCCGCCGCCCGTCCCTCCGGCGGTCGTACCGGCCGTGCCGGCCGGTGAACCGCCACTGCCCATCGCGGGTGAGCCGCCGCTGCCCATCGCGGGTGAGCCGCCGCTGCCCATCGCGGGTGATCCGCCGCTGCCCGTCGCGCCTCCGCTAGACGTGGAGACGGAGCCGCCTCCGCTGCCGGCGTCTTCGTGCGAGGAAGAACCGGCGTCCGGAGCTCCACCCGTACCCGAGGTGCCGCCGGAGCCATCCCCGCTACCGCCCCCGTGGCTCGCCTGCTGGCTGCAACTCCAACCGGTGAAGCCGACGACGGTGACGAGCACGATCGCCAGGGCACCTCTTTGGTTCAGTCGGGTCATCGGGGCCTCCATGCTGAGGGGAGTTCAGCGATTCGGCAGTCGCTACGAGCCCGAAGGATCGGGCCACTTACCGGCGCGGCCTGGGGAGCTACCCGTCGGAGGGGGCACTCAGGTGTCAGGTTACCTTAAAATGCGTGGCTGCGCCTGCCGCCCGCCGGGCCTGGGGCGGCTCACTTCGTGTTGCGCAGCGCGGCCCAGAACTGGTTGGTCGCCGCGGTGCCATCGCACGCCGTGACCAGCCAGTTCGGGCCATTCTTGGCGGGGCCGAGGGTCGGGCCGTCGGTGGCGCCGGCGCCCAAGGACGTGGCGGCCGACAGGTTCAGGGCCGCCGTCGCGAACGCAGGAAGCCCGGCCGCCAGCACGGACACTTGATCGGAGGCGGGCGACCACTGCCATATGTTGGGTTGCTTGGCGGCGATCCAGTCGCCCAGGGCGTTCGTGGGGACCTCGCCCAACCTGTCTGCCGGGACGTCGGTGAGCTGGTCGTACCACGCGCTGACCTGCACGTAGCGGAACCGCGACGCGACGATGAAGTCGGCCCAGGGATCGTGATCGCCGTTGGGGACACCCATGGAGCCGCCGCCGCTGGTCACGCTGCCGAGTGACGAGACCACCACCACGCGTTCAGCGACCGTGGGATCCAGCAGATACGCATCGGCGATGTCCGTCAGCGCGCCGCCGGTCGCGATCACCACGGGACGGTAGGGCAACCCGAGGCGCATCGACAGGTCGATGATCGCGAACGCGCCCTCCGAACGATTGGGATGCGTGTCGGCGATGACGCCGGTCGAGGGCATGAGCAGCGGCTGTCCGATGCTGGCGATGGGATCGGGCAGGTTGACCAGGCCGCTGGCGCGGGCGGCCTCGACCAGATCGCGATAACCGCCCACGTTCGTCTGGATGTCGGGCCAGTCGAGGCTCGTGTCGACGATGATCCCGGCCAGGGGAGGGCCGCCGCTGTTCGCCAGCAGCACCGCATATTCTCCCGACCAGTTGTCGTGGGCGCCGTCGTTCAGCAGGACCAGCGGATTGCGTTGATCGACGGGCAGCATTCCCCTGGGCCGATCGTGGCCGGCATCCAGCGTCTCGGAGCAGCTGCACGCGAGGAGAAGCGCGGCGCACGCCAGCCCGCGAGACCAGGCCGCCGCGTGACCGGCAAGCGGGCGACCACGCTGGGAGTTCGCTTCGAGATCCATGGCGCGAGGAACTGATTCCGGAGGGTTGAATACCGAATCCGGAATCGTACATCGGGACGACGCCGTCGGCCCGACGGTTTTCCATGCCTGCCCGCTACCCTGACGCGCCGCCGGGGCCGCAGCGCTGGCGGTGCCAGCGGCGGGCCCCATCGTCCTACCAGCGACTCAGTCGGCGGCGCCGCGCAGCTGTTGCTGCAGGCGAGGCAGGAGCGCGCTGCGCGGGAAACGCCGGCCGAAGGCCGCCAGCGCGTGACGAGCCTCGTCACCACGGCCCGCGCCCTCGAGCGAGCGGATGCGCAACGCCTCGCGCTCCTCGGACAGGCGCCCGTCAGGGAAGCGACGGGCGTGCTCGGCGAGCAGGACCAGCGCGTCGGGAAAGTCCTGGCTCGTGTAGTCGGATTGCGCGCCCTGCAACAGGCGAAGCTCGGCGGCGTAAGACTCCTGCGGCGTGAGGACTTGACGGGCGCGTTGCACTCGCGGTCGCGACACGGGCGACGTCGCGACCGGCTCGGGCGCCGTCACGTCGAGCGCCGGGGCCTGAACGGCGGGGCGCTTCGCGATTCGCGAACGCGCCGGCGTCCGCTCGGTTGGCGCCGGCCCGATCTCGACGGAACGCGGCGCGCGGGTGTACAGCGCCGCGCCGGCGCCGGCGGCGCTGAGGATCAGCACGCCTCCAGCGGCCACGGCGACCCGCCAGCCGCGCCAGATGGAGGCCGGCACAGGCATGACCACGGGAACTTCCCGGTTGCTGGCCGCGACAGCCTCCCGCGCGCGGGCCATCAGGCGAGCGCGCACCACATCCGGGGCGCGCGAAATCTGCCGGCCCTCCGCCATCACCGACGCCAGCTCCTCTTCCATCATCCGATCTTCGACTTCCTTATGATTGACTAGGTTCATCTCCTCGCCCTCTCCCGCAACAAACGTCTAAGTGACGACGCCAGTTCCTTTCGTGCCTTTCGAAGCCTCGCGTAGGCGCCAAATCGTGTGAGTGAAAGGCGGGCGGCGACCTCGATGATGGAAAAACCGTCCAGATCATGCATGACCACGACTGCTCGCCGAGGTAAGGGGAGCGTGTCGAGAGCCATCATCAAAAGGTCCGCCGACTGCTTCGACTGGAGCGACTCCTCCGGTCCCGTCGAAGGATCCTCCGCCTCCAGATACGGTTGCGGGATCTCACGGCTGCGGCGGCGGCGGTGGGCGCAGACGACCCGGAACGCCACGGCGAACAGGTAGGGGCGGAACGGACGGCTCACGTCCAGGGTGGGCCAGTTCCGGTGGAGGACCATGAAGACCTCCTGGGCGAGGTCTTCGATCTCGCGGGGACTGGCCCCCAGCCTTTGCAGCGTCGAGAAGAGGTAATCGAGCTCGCGCTCGTAGACACCGAGACAGGTGACCTCGAGCTCGGGCTCGAGGGGCGTGGAGCGAACTTGCCGAAGATAACCCATCTCTAATTCTAGCTGACGGAAGGGCCGTCTTTGTTCATTCGAATCGTACCGCAACGTCGATTCCCAGCACGGCCGCCACCGGAGGCGTCTTCCAGACGGCCATCGAATCGAGCGTGACGGTGCCCTGCGTCAGCCGCGCCAGGCCTTCGGCGCGACCGGTTATGTAGGTTCGGTGGCCAAAGGTGTGTCCTGCGGCCAGCCGCACACCGGCCTGCACCACCAGGCCGGTGGCGGTCGCGGGAACGTCGACGTCCTGGCCCGTGACGCGGAGCTGGCCCGCCTTTCCGACGGCACACGCGCTGAACGACCCCCGCACGCCACAGCCGGCCAGGCCTGCCAGCAGCTGGAACTGAGAGAATCCCGCCCCATCCGCGCGACGGGTGGTCGACGGCAGGCTGGACTCGGCCTCCAGCTCGAGCGCGGCGTGGGTCCAACCCAGCGTCACGAACAGGCGCCCCAGCGCCACCGGATCGTCCGCCAGGCCCACACCCGCGGCAGCGCCCGCGCCCACGGCCAGCCAGCGACCGCCGCCGGCCGTCGCCGGCGGCGCTTCTGCCCGCTGGCCGGCGGGCGCCGCCACCACCGGGGGCAACGGGGCCGGGATGACCTGCGCGGGAGGAGGTGCCGTCGGGCCCGCGTCCGGGCGCGCTGGCGGGGGCGCCGGTCGAACGTCTGCCGCGGTCGCCGCCATCAGTTGAAGCTGCACGGCCAGCGCGAACGCCATCGCGCGCGTCAACTCGGTGCAGTCACCGCTTCGCGAGGGAAACGTCTGCTCGCCGATCGCTCCGCCGCCGACGTGCTGCCAGTCCAGCCGTCCTTCCAGGGCCCGCCCAGACCACTCGATGCGCACGACGACCCGGTCGGGCGCGTCGTCGCGAAACGCCTCGTAGCCGAGGCGGCCGTCCACGACAGCCTGGAATTCGTCCGCCGTCGGACAGCCCGTCGCGGCGGCGTAGTCGAGGCGGGCCGTGGCCGCGACGGTGCGAGCGTGGCCCGCGCGGGCCGTCATCAGCGCGAGGAGCGCCGCCGCGAGAGAGGCCGCGCGCCCGAACCGGCGTCCCGACGCGACGTTCACGGGCCTATCCTGTGCGAACCGATCTTCTATGACAACAACCACCCCGCGCGGGCCGCCAGCTCGCGCGACCCACGCCAGTGCCCCTCAGGCCGCGCCAACGCGGCTCACTTGCCGTAGCCGGCGGCCACGATGTTCGCCTGCACGGCGTCTTCCGTCGCGTCGGACGGATAGCCGGTGACGATGCACCCCTCGTAGAACGTGCCGTCGCTCAGGTTCGCGCCGCCGTCCGGCTTGCAGCAGTCCCCGCCGCTGCCCAGCACGATCGCGCCTTGCTTCTTCATGGGGCTCCAGCCGCCCGGCAGACCACCTTTGTAGTAGGTCCCCAGGCTTCCGGAAGCGGCGTTGCCGCCTCTCAGCGCGAACTCGGTCGTGCCGTTGTTCTTCAGCACGGCCGTGACATAGGTGCTGGTCTGGGTGGGATCGTTCTGATTCTTGTTGGTGTTGTTCTGGGCGAACACCCCGTACTCGAGGTCGGCCATGACCCAGGGGCCCGTGCCCGCGCCCGAGCCCCAGGCCGTGATCGAGCTGAAGTTGATGGCGTCCATGGCGCCTGACCCGTCGGCCTTGCGATCGGTCTCGCTGTTGCCGTAATCGAAGCAGCAGCCGCCGTTGTAGTGCTTGCCGCTGGTGACCATGTACATGCCTTCGGGCTGGCTGCCCAGCGGGATTCCCGACTTCGAGGCGTCGACCCAGTAGCTGTTACCGGGGTTGATGTACAGCGAGTAGACCTTGTGACCGGACAACGTCAGCGATTCGGTGGTCGCCTTGGACGGACTGCTGGAGGGCGATCCGGGCACCATCGTCGACCCCTGGTACCACAGGTCGTTCCCCTTGCCTGACTGGTCGTAGACGACGGTGATGACGCAGGTCGTGCCCATGCAGAACGCGTCCTGTGCGGCTCCGTTGGCCGCCCCACCTGGAGAGAGGGCGGCGATGTCCATCGTGGCACCCGCGGAGTTGCGCACCTGGTACAGCTTGCCGCCGTACGACCCGAGCAGGGCGCGGACGGTGCTGTGGGCGGCGACGCACGGGTTGCCGGCGCTCGCGTAGATGTCGCAGGGCCCCATCCCCCCACCGGCGCCGGTGCTTCCCCCCGACGCCGCGCCGGCCTGGCCACCGGTGGCGGTCGCGCCGGCGGCGCCGGTCCGGCCCCCCGTCATCGCCGTCGCGCCGGTCCCGGAGGCGCCGCCCGGGGCGCCCCGTCCGCCGCTTCCGGTGTTCCCCCCGCTGCCGCCGGGACGCCCTCCGCTGCCGGTGACGCCGCCCGAGCCGCCTCCGCCCTTCTTGCCGAACACGATCGTGCCCGTGACCGTGGGGCTGGTGCTCTGCGGGGTCACGGTCAGCGTGTCCGCGGACGAGCAGTAGGAGTACTGGTTGTTCCCCGAGTCCGTCGAAACCGTCACCACGTCCCCGGACGACGTGGCGTTTCCGTTCGTCGACGGCGACGGAGAGAGCAGGCCCAGGCCCCCCGGCTGGTTGATGGTGCCGTTGCAGTCGCATCCGCCGCCGGAGGTGCTGGTGCAGGTCAGCGACATGTACCCCAGGCTGGTCAGCAGACCGGCGGCGCCCTTGCAATCGACCGGGGTCGAGGAGATCACCAGACAGGTCGGACCGAGCGTGAAGTGTTCCGTTCCCGTCGTCACCGTCTCATCCGAGTAGGTCCCGTCCGCGTTGACCGTCCACGTCCCCGTCACGGCCAGGCTGCCCGTCACCGGCGCGGCGGCGCAACCGGCGCCCACCACGGACAGATCCAGGTTCCCGCTGACCTTCAGGCACGACGAGGTCACGGTCCACGTCCCGGCGATGTTGCCGCCGCAGGTCACCACGTTGGGGCAGGTGCCGCCCGCGCCGCCGGAGCCGGAGACGCCGCCCGTGGCGGAGCCGCCACCGCTGGCCGTCTTCCCGCCACTCCCGGGCGCCTGGCCCCCCGAGCCGGAACCCTGAGCCGGCCCGCCGCCGCTGCCGGGCCTTCCGCCCGTGCCGGAGGACGCGTCGCCCGAACCCGAGTTACACGCCCACGAGGAGAGCCCATAGCCCGCCAGCAACACGAGCGCGAGGGGAGCCAGCCGATTTTTGACCATACTCCATCTGTCGGTCGTCCCCGCCCGGTGCACGGAAAAGCGCCCGAGGCGCGGCGCCGGATGGCCGGCAGGCGCGAGCTGCGTGTAGGTGAACCAGCGCTTCCGGGTCTGGACCGCCGCGCCCCGCCGTACGAATTCGGCCGCAGGTGTGACAACGAACCCCTCCTCGCGACAAACCCCTCCTGCATTGCCGAGATACACGCCGCTGGCGTTCCAATCCCCCCGAAGGAGAGATGAGATGAGGCTAAAGTCCGCTGCTCTGCCCCTGACAGTTGGTTTTGCCGCGAGTATCGGAATGATCCTCGGGGCGTGCAGCGGTGGCTCGAGCACCTCACCCCCCGGGAGCGGAGGCTCCAGCAGCTCCGGCGGCTCTACGTCGAGCGGCGGGGCCACCGGCAGCGGCGGCAAGACCGGCAGCGGCGGCTCCACGTCCACCGCCTCGGGCGGTAAGACCGGCACCGGCAGCGGCGGCTCCATGTCCACCGGCTCGGGCGGCGGCAGCGGCACCTGCACCAACACCTTCACGCCGTGCGGTGGCACCGCGACTGGAACCTGGACGGTCAAGTCGTCGTGCCTCACGGTCTCGGGCGACCTGGATCTGCAGACCCTGTTCGGGCTGACCTGTCCCTCCGGTCAGGTGACCGGAAGCCTACAGGTGACGGGGACGGTGACGTTGAACGGCAACGGCACGTTCACCGACGCCACGCACACGACCGGCATGGAGCACGTCATGTTGCCGCAGGCCTGTCTCACGCTTTCCGGGGCGCCGGTCATGTGTGACCGCCTCGCCAACGTCATGCAGTCGGGCGGCTACTACAGCATGGTGACCTGCACCCCTGCGTCCGCGGGCGGGTGCTCTTGTGACGCCATGGTCGACCAGATGGGGTCGCTCGGGCACGCGACGACGGAAGGCCAGACGGATGGAAACTTCACGACGTCCGGCAACAATCTGATGATCACCCAGGACAGCACGCAGTACTCGTACTGTGTCGCCGGGAACATGCTGAGCATCGTGCCGAGCGGAACGGGGCCTGCCACGGCGGGCAGCATCGTCCTGCAGAGCAGCGGCAGCTCGGGCAGCGGCGGCGCGACGGGCTCGGGCGGCGGCGCCGGCGGCAAGAGCGGCTCGGGCGGCGCGAGCGGCTCGGGCGGCGGTAAAGCCGGCGCGTCCGGCAGCGGCGGCACGAACGGCGGTGGCGGCGCCAGCAGCTCGGGTGGCGCGACCGGCTCGGGCGGTGCGGGCACCGGGATGCGTGGCATGGGCCCCTGCGACATCTACGCAGCGGCCAGCACTCCCACCCCCTGCGCTGCCGCGTACAGCATGGTGCGCGCGCTGTCGAGCAAGTACACCGGTCCGCTGTATCAGGTCCGCAAGGACAGCTCCTCGACGAACGCCGGCACCGGCGGTTCGACGATGGACATCGGGATGACCGCGGACGGTTACGGCGACTCGGCCGCGCAGGATGCCTTCTGTGGCACCACCACCTGCACCGTCTCGATTCTGTATGACCAGTCGGGCAACAAGAACGACCTCAAGTCGGCGCCCGCCGGGCCGACCGGCAACGGCGCGCGCTCCGGCGATCCGGACTACGAGTCGACCGCGACCAAGCTGTCCATCACCGCCGGGGGCCACAAGGTCTACGCCCTGTACATGCAGCAGTACGAGGGATATCGCACCCCGTTGAACAAGGCGGGCACGAACGTCCCCACGAAGCAGGCCAGCGAAGGGATCTACGAGCTGGCGGACGGCACGCACGCGGGATCGCAGTGCTGCTGGGACTTCGGGAACGTGACGACGAACCCGAACAACTACCACACGATGAACACGCTGTTCTTTGGGACGGGCTTCTGGGGCAAGGGGGCCGGCAGCGGTCCCTGGTTCGAGGGTGACTTCGAGGGCGGCGTCTGGGCCGGTGGCACGTCGGCGGGCGATCCGGGTGGGTCGAACGGCTCCACGGCCAACAGCATGAACCCTTCGCTGAAGGTCAACTTCGCCTTCGGCATCCTGAAGACCAGCTCGAACACCTACGCGCTGCGGATGGCCGACGCCGCGACGGCGACCAGCCTGACGACCGCCTTCAGCGGCAAGGCGCCGCCGAGCGGCGGGTTCGACAACCAGGGCGGCATCTTGCTGGGCATCGGCGGCGACAACAGCAACAACTCGTTCGGCACGTTCTACGAGGGCGCGATCGTCGCCGGTCTGCCCTCCGACGACACCGACCTGGCCGTCCTCAAGAACGTCCAGGCCGTCGGCTACAAGAAGTAGCGCGGTAAACCTAGGATCGTCGCGCGGCGCTCCGGCGTCGCGCGACGAGTCCCAGCGCGGCGACCGCGGTCAGGAGGCTGGCGCCCCCGTGGCTCGAACCGCGGTCGCCACCGCTCTGGCAGGCACACCCGCTCGCCGTTTCCGGCGTCCGCGGGGCGCCATCCACGTCCGCTCCGCCGTCAGCCGCCTGGGTCGACCGCTGGAGCGTCAGCAGACTCACGCCGAACCGTGGCAGAGCGAAGTCCAGACTGAGCATTCCGTCCGCGCCGACCGGCAGCGTTCGCTCCGCTTCCAGCGGAGCGGGATCCATGGCCTGTCTCAGCGCGGTCAACTGCGCCGCCGACGGGCTCTGCGGCATGCCCTGCGACACCCAGACGGTGTACGCGTCGCCGTGTGACTCATCGACGCGCAGGTTTGACACGCGCGCCGCTGGGCCGAAGGCCGCGGGAACCTGGACAGCCAGGTGCACGGTGGCCGCGTCGGCGGCCACCAGGTCGTCGTGATAGTTCCAGACCAGCACCTGGATCATGTCGCCGTTCGCGGTGGCGATGCCGTCGATCAGCGCCTGGTCACGCACGCCGCTGGCGATGAGGTCGTCGGCGGACCGCGCCGCGCTGCTGGTGAGGGGCAGACGGTCGCCGTTCAACTTCCCCAGCAGCTGGAAGGCGCCCAGCACCGGCAGGTGGATGCCGTTGGTGGCCAGCGCGCGGTATCCCGCGAAGTAGGGCGTGCCGGGGAACGTGAAGGCCCACGTCAGCACTCCCCCCAGCGCCACGCCCACCTGGGCCTCGAGCTCGAGGGTCTGCTTCATCATCGCGAGCTCGTACGCCCCGTAGGCCGTCGAGGTGCGGTAGGCGTCGGCCGGCACGTCGCTGGCCGGGCAGGCCGCACATCCGTCGGGATCCGCCTCGGTGATGTAGATGGGCGTGCGCTGGAACTGGGGGAACGACGCCACCGTGGTGAACCCCAGGCGGTGAATCCGCAGCTGGTTGCCGAGATCCATCTCGACGTGGCCGTCGTCGGTGACCGCCACGCCGCCCTTCGCGTGGAAGCTGATCAGATCCAGGCGTGTCCCGACCTGTCCCGTGACGGCGTTGGTGCCGGTCGCGCAATGCTTCAGGAACTGGTTCAGGAAGGTGCCGCCCGGGCTGGCCGTCGCCGGCCCGCCCAGCGGCGCGTCCGGCAACACGGCGTGCAGCGCCGCCTCGGTGTAGTCGTACAGCTTCCCGTAGTCGGCGACGGTGCCGTTCCAGTAGCCGATGTCGGGCTCGTTCCATAACTCCCACAGCCAGTTGCTGGTGACGTTCGGATAGCGAGCATCGGCGTGCGCGGCCCAGGCGCCGACGAGGGACGCCCACTTCGTGTAATCGGTCGGGGGATAGAAGCAGCCCCCGTCGAGCGACGTGGTGCTCGAGTTTCGATAGGGCGTCGGGTGCGTGGACAGGGCCTCGGGCATGAAGCCCAGCTCGACCAGCGGAAACGCGCCGGCGCCGGTGAGCGCGTCCATGATCCCGTCGGTCAGCGACCAGGCGTAGACGGGGTTCCCCTGTTCGTCCTCGGTGTAGACGTTGGTGGAGCCCCACTTCAGGGCCGGCGTCCCGTCGCCGGTGTTGAGCAGGAAATGGCTGCGCACGTGCACGGGCGCCGTGTGCGCGGCCGCGAGCGTGGCCAGCAGTTGCTGGCCTTCTGGCAACGTCGTGTAGTTGACCTCGTCGTAGCCATGGAAGGCCCAGACGCGCTCGAGCGGCGACCCGGGTGCGGTGGCATCGACGAAGACGTTCACCGGCGCGGCGGCCTGCGCGCGCGCTGCCGGGGGCAGGGCGACCGTGAGAAAGACGAAGGCCCACTTCGCCGCCGTCCGTGCCGGAGCGCCACCGTCCGGGCGTGGCTTCGTCGTCGGGGAACGCAGCTTGGTGAACATGTTCACGGCCATGTTGGCGCGAACGGGCGGACAAGTCTCGTGGGGGGCGAACGATTCGCCGCCAGACCGTATGAGCGGACGACCTGCCCGCGGCCGGTCCTACGCGGCGTCGGTGACGGGCTCGTCCGATCCAGCCCCCACCAAAGGCGAGCTGCCCCTGGTAAGCTCGCCTCACCCATGCTGTCGACCTCGTTCGCGTCATCGCTTCGAAGATTCCCCGATGGGACGGTCCGGGACGGCCTGCCACCGGGCGACTTGCCCTCGTGCACGCCCGATTTGCCGGCCCCGCCGGGCGCGGGCAGCGCGGCGCGTCTGCCCCTCGGCCCGCCCGGAGCGCCCGGGCCAGGCGGCTGCTGTGGCGATTTGGCACAACCTTCCGTGACAAAGTCCGCGCGGCGCCGACAAAAGCTCTCTATGAAGCATTCTTGGACGGATTCTTGTCTTGCCGACACCGGTCACTCTCGCTCCCGGTCCCGCTCCAGCCGTCTCCTCGTGCTCGCCATCGTGGCTGCGGGGGGCTGGGGGGCTTGTCAGGCCACGTCGAGCGACTCGGGGAGCGGTGGCTCGAACGGCAGCAGCAGCGGTGGCTCGAACGGCAGCAGCAGCGGCGGGTCGAACGGGTCCGGGTCCGGTGGAAGCAACGGCAGCGGTAGCGGCGGCTCGGCTTACGTCACCAACCCGGGCGTCGGAAACTACACCGGCGGTCCGTGCGACATCTACGCCAAGGACGGGGGGCCGTGCGTGGCAGCGCACAGCACGGTGCGCGCGCTTTACGCCAATTACAGCGGTCACCTGTACCAGGTGAAGAAGTCCGACGGCAGCACGATGGACATCGATCCCATGGCGCCGGGCGGCCTGGCGAAGTCTGCCGACCAGGACAGCTTCTGCGGGACGGACGCCTGCACGATCTCGATCATCTACGACCAGTCGGGCATGGGGAACGACCTGACCAAGGCGCCCGCCGGCATGGCGAAGACCACCCCCGACAACGAAGCCAACGCCAAGTCCATCCCCATCATGCTGGGGAGCAACAAGGTGTACGGCGTGCACATCGTGTCCGGCGTCGGGTACCGCAACAACGCCGCCAAGGGCACTGCCACGGGCGACAACCCGGAGACCGAGTACATGGTCGTCGCCGGCGACTTCTACAACTCCAGCTGCTGCATGGACTACGGCAACATGGAGACCACCAGCCGCGACGACGGCGAGGGGACGATGGAGGCCGTCTACTTCGGGACCTGCACCATCTGGGGCAAGGGCGACGGCGACGGGCCCTGGGTGATGGGGGATCTGGAGAACGGCCTCTGGGCGGGTAACTACAGCCCGTTCGAGAAGAGCCCGTCCATCACGAACTGGCCCTTCGTGACTGGTATGGTCAAGGGAGACGTCGCCGGCGCGAACCACTGGACGATCAAGGAGGGCAACGCCACCTCGGGCACGCTGACCCCCTTCCATTTCCCGCGCCCCAGCAACCTTTACAACCCGATGCGCAAGGAAGGGGCCATCGGGCTGGGCACCGGTGGAGACAACAGCAACGGCGCGCGGGGGAACTGGTTCGAAGGCGTCATGACCGCCAAGTACGCCTCTGACGGCGCGGACGACGCGGTCCAGGCGAACATCGTCTCCGTGTACGGCCCGCAGTAGCGGCCTGGGCGGGCGGCGGCCGGCCGTCGTGCCGGCCGTCGGCGCTTTGTGAGAGTCAGGCCGCCGGGGCCGTTTCGCGTTGGGCCCAGCACGGGCAGGTGAGGGGTGGCGGGGGCTGCTCTCCGCTTGCCGGACGCTGGATGGCGCGCCCGGGAGGCGGCGCGCAGGGGCCGCTGCCATCCGCATGGGCCGGGCTGGCAGGGGCCCGCTGCCAGCAGCGCTGCGGCCGCCGACCACGGCGCGTGCCCGAGGCGCCTTCGTCCTGGACAGGCACCGTCGTCAGCCCGCGGTGCCAGGCGGGGCGCTGCTGCCATCGCGCGCCGGCTGGCCGTCAGGGTTCGCGGCACTGCGGCCGCCCAGCCCGCGGAACTTCTAGCGGGTCGAGAACCGGTAAACCGTCGTCTGGTGGTACTGCTGCCCGGGCCGCAGGACCGCGCTGGGGAAGTTCGGATGGTTGGGCGAGTCGGGGAACAGCTGCGTCTCCAGGCACAGGGCCGTGCGGTGCTGGTACGCGACACCCCCCTTGCCGTGGATCTTCCCGTCCAGGAAGTTGCCGGAATAGAACTGCAGGCCCGGCTGGTCGGTGAGGATCTGCATGGCGATACCGCTGCGCGGGTCGAACAGCTCGGCGACCTGGTGGACGCGATGGGCGGGCCCGCGCAGCACCCAGTTGTGGTCGTAGCCCTTGCCCAGCACCAGCTGGTCGTCCTTGGCGTCGATGCGCGCGCCGATCTTCGTCGGCTTGCGGAAATCGAACGGCGTGCCCGCGACGTCGGCCAGCGTCCCCGTCGGGATCAGGCCCGGCCCGACGGGCGTGGTCTTGTCCGCGTCGATGGTCAGCTCCTCGTCGAGGATGGTCTGCGTGGGATCGCCGCTGAGGTTGAAGTACGAGTGGTCGGTCGGGTTCAGGATGGTCGGCTTGTCGGTCGTCCCGCGGTACTCGAGGCGCAGGGCGTTGTCATGCAGCAACGTGTACGTCAGCGTCAGCGTGACCTTGCCCGGATAGCCGCCTTCGCCGTCGGGGCTGACGTACGTCAGCTTGACCGACGGGCCATCCTTGCTCTTCACGGCCGTTGCCTGCCACAGCTTCTTGTAGATCCCCTGCGCGCCGCCGTGCAGGTGGTTCGGTCCGTCGTTCAGATCCAGCTGGTGGGGCTTCCCGTCCACCGTGAACTTGCCGGCGGCGATGCGATTCCCGTAGCGTCCCACCACCGTCCCGATGAAGGACTTGTCGGCGACGTAGCCGGCCAGCTCGTCGTAGCCGAGCACGACGTCGCGCGGGGTGCCCGTGCGATCCGGCACCTTCAGCGACACGACGATCGCGCCGTAGTTGATGATCTTCACCTCGGCGCCGGCGGCGTTGGTGAGCGTGTAGAGGGTGACCTTCCCGCCGTCCGCGAGCGTCCCGAAGGGAGCCTCGGTCAGCGATGGCGAGGCCTGCTTGTCAGGCTTGGCCGTCGCGGGGAGGGCAGGCAACGCCAGCGCGAGCGCCAGCGCCAGGGAATGGGCCGCCCGGGCGATCAAAACCAGCTCTCCGCCTGCAGACCGGCCGTCATGCCGCGCAGGAAGTTCGTGGACCGATACACGTTGCCAGAGTCGATGCCGGCACCCCGCGCGGTCTCGTTCCAGTAGGCGTAGGTGAAGAAGGCCCGCAGCTCCGGACGGCTCATCAGACCCTTGCCCGCCGTCAAGGCCGGCGCGATGGTGATCTTCGTCAGCTCCTGCGGCATCGAGCCGTTGCTCTTCTGGATGCGGTCGTAGCCCACCTCGCCGAGAAGCTTGAAGTGGGCGATCGGGGTCACGCCCACCCGCGCGCCGGCCGAGTACCAGTCGGTGTTATATCCCGGGGCGCCCAGGAAGTTCTGGTCGTGCTGGTAGATGATGTCGGCCTGCGCGCCCAGCCAGTCGAAGGGCTGGATGGTCGCGACGTCCAGGGCGCGAATCCGGTACTCGCTGGGATCGAAGTACAGCGAGAAGTCCGGATAGTAGAACCGGGACAGCGTGCCGAATCCGGTGCCGCCGCCCTTGCCGTACTGGACCGCGAGCCTGTTGTCGCCGCCCAGCAGCTGCTGCACCACCTGGAGGGTGAAGCCAAAGCCGCTGTGGGTCACCGTCTCGACGTTGCCGTTCGAGTCCTTCATCGGATCGCCGTTCGAGTCGAGCTTGGGGTGATTGCTGTAGTCGAGGATGTACTGCATGCCGACCTGGATCTCGCCGCCCGGCCACAGCTTGATCCCGCGCACCTGCAGATCGCCGCGGACACCGAAGTCCAGCTGGGATGGCAACAACGGGTCCGTCGGGCTCGACGACATCTGCGGCTGGCCGTCGACGGCGAACAGGGCCGCGCTGATGCGCAGGTCGTTACCGACGTGAATGTCCTCGACGCCGGTTCCCACGCCCGACGGGTTCCAGTAGAAGAAGTCGTTGATGTAGACGGACTCGCGCTTGTAGTAGCGCGTCCCCGCCCAGGCCGTGCCGCCCCCTAGCCAGGGGATACCCGAGAGGTCGACGTACAGGTTGGGGAACGAGACAGTCGCGCCGGTGGAAGTGGTGAAGATAGACGGCGAGTTGACGGTCCCGTTCGGGGAGTACCCGATGTTCGTGGTGGGGATGAAGATGGTGGGCATGAAGTGCAGCCGCGACACGACGCCGTCGTCACCGGAGTAGGTGACGAAGGTGAAGTGGGTCTCGGACCAGACCTCGCACTCGTTGCCCAGGCGGTACTTGGCGACCAGCCCGGCGGGGTTGGCCAGCGAGAAGCACGTCATGCGGCCGCCCACCTTGGTGTCGCCGCTGGTCTGCTGGATGATCCCGCCGATGCCGCCGCGGAAGTATCCGCTGACGGACAGGTCTCCGACCTTCGGCGGCCCGCCGGGCGCCGGCGCGGCGGGGGCGAGCGGGATCTTGACCCCGGCCTCGAGCACGGGCGGCGGCTGCGCCGCCTGCTTCGGCTCTTCCGTGTTGTTGGAGGTGTCGGCCTCCTGGCCCTGCTGGGCGCTCGTCTCGCCAGGCTCCTCGGCGACCGCGTCCGCTGACAGCACGCTGGTCACGAGCAGCGCCGATAGTCCCATTCCCTGAAGTGCTCTGCGCATGATGCTCCGTTCATCCCCTCCGCGCGACGCGCGGCCGTCTCATTGCCCGTAGTAGGCGCCCTTGCCGTGCTTGCGTTCGAAGTGCTTTCGCACGAGATAGTCGGGTAGCCGTCCCACGTTGGGGGCCAGGCTACGCGTGATCGAGGCGATCTTGGCCAGCTCCTCCAGCACCACCGCGTGGTAGACGGCCTTCTCCGGCGTCTTTCCCCAGGCGAAGGGGCCGTGTCCCGCCACCAGGACCATCGGGGTCTGGTGCGGATCGCGGCCGCGGAAGCACTCGATGATCTGCGTCCCGGTCTCTGCCTCGTAGTCGCCCTGGACCGCCTCGGCCGACATCACCTCGGTGCACGGCACGTCCTCGGCCAGGTGGTCGGCGTGGGTGGTCCCGTAGATGGGGACGGGCAGGCGCGCCTGCGCCCACGCGGTGGCGTAGGTCGAGTGGGTGTGAACGATCCCGCCCACGCCGTCGAAGGCCCGGTACAGCGCCGCGTGCGTCTTCGTGTCGGAGGACGGCCGCAACGTCCCGTCCACGGTCTTGCCGTCGAGATCGATGACGACCATCTGCGCCGCGGTGAGCTCCTCGTAAGGGACGCCGCTCGGCTTGATGGCGAACACCCCCCGGCTGGCGTCGAACGCCGACACGTTCCCGAACGTGTAGATGGCGAGCCCCCGGCGCGGGATCTCCATGTTGGCCTGCCAGGCCCGCGCTTTCAGCTCGTCGTACGCCGCGGTCATCTCGAGCCCCGCGCACCCGCGCGGCCGAGCTTGTAGGCAGCGTCGTTCCAGCGCAGCTCGTTGCTCAGCGCCGCCAGATCGGTGCGGTCCCCGATGCGGATGCACTCGATGCCCAGCATGCTGGCCAGATCCGACATCTGCTCGCCGGTGACGGCCTGGCTGAACGAGGTGTGGTGCGCCCCGCCGGCCATCAGCCACGCCTGGCAGGCGCGCCGGAAGTCCGGCCGCGGCCGGTAGAGCGCGCGCGCCACCGGCAGCTTGGGCATGCTGTGCTCGGCCGCGACGGCGTCCATCTCTTGAACGACCATGCGCATCCGCCCGCCGATGTCGATGATCGAGGCGGTGACGGCGGGACCCGGGGACGCGTTGAAGACCAGCCGGCACGGATCGTCCTTGCCGCCGATGGTCAGCGCGTGAATCTCCAGCGAGGGCTTCTCGGTGGTGATCGAGGGGCAGATCTCCAGCATGTGCGCGCCGAGGATCGTCTCCTGCCCCTTCACCAGGTGATAGGTGTAGTCCTCCATGAAGGAGACGCCGCCCTTGGTGCTGCCGGCCGCGATGACCTTCATCAGTCTAACCAGGCCGGCCGCCTTCCAGTCGCCCTCGGCGCCGAAGCCGTAGCCGTCCGCCATCAGACGCTGGCAGGCCAGGCCGGGCAGCTGCTGCAACCCGTGCAGGTCCTCGAACGTGGTCGTGAAGGCGCCGTAGTTCCCCTCGGTGAGGAACGAGCGCAGCCCGATCTCCTGGCGGGCGGCGTAGCGCAGGCTCTCGCGCCGCTCGCCGTTGGCGCGCAGCTCGGGGGCGATGGTGTACTTCGCCTCGTACTCCTCGACGACCTGATCGATCTCGGCGTCGCGCACCTCGGCCAGCCGCGCCACCAGATCACCGACGCCGAAGCCGTTCGTGGCCCAGCCCAGCTGGATCTGCGCCTCCAGGCGATCGCCGCCCGTGACCGCCACCTCGCGCATGTTCATGCCGCCGAAGCGGACGATCTTCAGCCGGCGCGACTCCGTGACGGCGCAGGCGACGCGGGACCAGGAGGTCAGATCGGAGATGACCTCGGGATCCTGCCAGTGACCGACCACGATCTTGCGGTCGAGGCGCAGCCGGGCCAGCAAGAACCCGTACTCCCGGTCGCCGTGGGCCGACTGGTTCAGGTTCATGAACCCCATGTCGATCTCCGACCAGGGCAGCTCGCGGTTGAACTGGGTGTGCAGATGCGCCAGCGGCTTTCCCAGCTGGTTCAGGCCGTTCACCCACATCTTCGCGGGCGAGAACGTGTGCATCCAGGTGATGACACCGACGCACGCGGGGGACGAGTTCGCCTCCAGGCACATCTCCGTGATCGCCTCGGGGCTCTTCAGCGTGGGCTTCCACACCACGCGCACCGGCAGCGTCGCGTCCAGATGGGCGGCGATCTCCCGTGAGTGATCGGCGACCTGCTTCAGCGTCTTCGGTCCGTAGAGCTCCTGGCTCCCGGTCACGAACCAGAGTTCCTCGGTCTTTTTGGTGCTCATGTCTCCAGCTCTCTCTCGACGAACGACCCCAGCGCCTGGTAGCGCTGGTAAAGGCGGTTATACAGGTTCGCCCGGCCGGCGTCCGGGCGGTAGACGCGCTCCTGGCCTGACGACATGGCGCGCTGCGCTTCCTCGATCCGGCCGAACAGGCCGGCCGCCGTCGCCGCGAACATGGCGGCGCCCAGCGCCACCGGCTGATCGCCCGCGCTGACGGTCACCTCCAGGTTCATGACGTCCGCGATCGTCTGCATGACGAAGGGGCTCTTCTTGGCGACGCCGCCGATGGCGATGGCGCTGTCGATCCGGATCCCCTGCGCCCGGAACCGCTCGACGATGGCGCGCGAACCGAACGCCGTCGCCTCGACGAGGCTGCGGTAGATCCGCGGCGCGTCGGTGCCCAGGCTGATGCCGGTGATCGCCCCGGTCAGCCGCTGGTTCGCGTCGGGCGTGCGCCTTCCGTTCATCCAGTCCAGCGCGATCAGGGCGCTGTCCTCCGGGCTCAGCGCCGCGGCTCCCCGCTCGAGGGCGGGGATGATCCGCTCGCTCACCTCTTCCGATAGCGCGCGCTTCAGCTCGTCCGACAGCCCCGGGACCTGCGACGCCTGCAGGAGCGTGTCGAGCGGCCACGAGAGCAGACCCTTGAACCAGGCGTAGACGTCGCCGAACGCCGACTGCCCCGCCTCGTAACCGATCATTCCAGGAATGACGGAGCCATCGACCTGACCGCAGATCCCGGCCACCAGCTGCTCCGGCCCGGTCGACGGAGGTCCCACGACGATGTCGCAGGTGCTGGTCCCCATCACCTTCAACAGACGGTTGCGCTCGATGCCGCCACCGACCGCCCCCATGTGCGCATCGAAGGCGCCCACGGCGACCACCGTGTCGGGCCGCATGCCCAGCTTGGCGGCCCAGCGGGGCGACAGCGTGCCGAACGGCACGTCCGAGGTGAAGGTCTCCTTGCCCAGCGACCTCTTCAGCGCGGGGAGGCGAGGGTTCAGCTTGGCGAGGAACTCGTCGGCGGGGTAGCCACCGAACTCCGTGTGCCACAGCGCCTTGTGCCCAGCGGCGCAGCGGCTTCGTTTGAAGCGGGGCAGCTCGCTGGTGCCGGTGAGGACCGCGGGGATCCAGTCACAGTGCTCGACGATGGTGACGGCGGCCGCGGCGACGGCCGGATCCACCGCCAGGACGTGCATGGCCTTCGCCCAGAACCACTCGGACGAGTAGATGCCGCCGACGTACTTCGTGAAGTCGGGCCCGCCCCACGTCCGGGCGACCTGGTTCAACCGTTCGGCCTCGGGGACCGCGGTGTGGTCCTTCCACAGCACGAACATGGCGTTCGGGTTCTCCGCGAACCGCGCGCTCAGCGCGAGCGGTGTCCCCGACTCGTCGGCCAGCGCCGGCGTCGACCCCGTGGTATCGACCGCGATGCCGCGGACGCGCCCGGGGACGGTGGGCCCCGCCTGCCCCAGCGCCTCCACCAGGCAGGCCTCCATGCTCTCCAGGTAGTCGAGCGGGTGCTGGCGGAACCGGTTCCCGGGCGGATCGCAGTAAAGGCCGGCCGCCCACCGCGGGTAGTGTTTCACCGAGGTAGCGAGGACGCGGCCAGCGGTCGCTTCGACCACGACGGCGCGCACCGAATCGGTGCCGAAGTCGATTCCGACGACGCACGAGTTCTCGGTCACGAGGCTTTCCGAACTACCCCAGAGGGGCGGGTAACGACGACCCCGGAGGGGATGGTAACGAGGCAGGTATCCGGCACGTATTCCCCCATTGCTCCCTCCCCCGGAATCTTGTCAAAGAGATTGAATTCGGTGGGTTTGGCGATCGGCGACCCTTCGGCCGGCCCGGGTCCGGACGACCAGCGGCGCGGACAAATCGACCGCCCCCATGACAGAACCAGACTCGTCGCGACAATAACTCGGATACGGGCCAATCGTGTCCGGCTCGCGAACCCCGTCGCACGCGAAGTGAGGAGCTCGATGATCCGACCCGTCAACCGTGGTGTACGTCTCTTCTGCCTGACCGCCGCCGTCGTGACCCTGGGGTGCGGGGGCTCGGGAAGCTCGAGCCGCGGGGGCTCCGGGGGGCAGAGCGCGGGCTCGGGCGGCCAGACCAGCTCGGGGGGGCGGACCGGTTCTGGCGGAACGGCCAGCGGCTCTGGTGGGACGAGCAGCAGCGGCGGCGCGCCCGGCAGCGGCGGCGTCACCGGCACCGGTGGAAAGACAGCGACCGGCGGCACGAGCAGCTCGGGCGGCACGGTCGGCAGCGGCGGAACGTCGAGCACGGGCGGGGCGACCGGAACGGGCGGGGCGACCGGGAGCGGCGGGGTCAGCGCGGCCACGGGGGGCACCTCGGGCAGCGGGGGCAGCGGAACCGGCGGGGGCGCGCGCGGCGGCGGCAGCGGCACGGGCGGCAGCAGCGCCAGCGGCGGCTCGTCCGGGGCCGGCGGCGGCGGTGGAACGGTGGACACGACGGCGATGGCGGTCGCGATGGGCTTCGGCGTGAACATCGGCAACACCTTCGACAACACCACGACGTGGGAGACCGGCTGGGGCCAGCCACTGGTCACGCAGGCCTTCATCAACGGCCTGGCCAGCCGCGGGGTCAAGAACGTGCGCGTGCCCGTCGCGTGGAACACCTACGCCGTGAACGGCGTCATCGACGCCGACAAGATGAATCGCGTTAAGCAGGTCGTCGGCTGGATCCTGGACGCGGGCATGTACGCCATCGTCAACATTCACTGGGACGGCGGCTGGATCGACAGCGAGGGCATGTCGGCGCAGTACACGCTGACCAACGACGTGAAGACGAAGTTCGCCTCCTACTGGACGCAGATCGCCACGGCCTTCGCCTCCGTGGGCAACAACTTGATCTTCGAGGGGTTGAACGAGGAGGGGAAGTTCTACGTCGGTGGCAACAGCAGCGGTACGCCCGATTACGCGGCGCTGAACACCTTGAATCAGCTGTTCGTCACCACGGTGCGCGCGCAGAGCGGCTACAACCCGGGGCGCGCGCTGCTCATCGCCGGCTTCACCACGGACATCACGTTGACGTGCGTCGACGGGTTCACCGTCCCGACCGATCCCGCCGGCGCGAAGAAGCTGTTCCTCTCCATCCACTACTACACGCCCTATACGTTCTGCGGACTGGACACCGTCGAGTCCTGGGGTTCGCCGCAGACGACCTGGGGCACGTCCGCGGACCAGACGGCGTTGCAGAGCGACTTCACGAAGCTGGCCAACTGCAGCACGCAGAAGAAGATCCCGGTGATCCTCGGCGAGTTCGGCGTCACCAAGGGGATGAACTACCCCCGGCAGTCGTCGGCGCGCATCGCCTGGATGGAGGCCGTGACCAAGGCCTGTTACGCCCACGGCATCGTCCCGGTGCTGTGGGACACGGGGACCGACATCAGCCGCACGGACGGCTCGTTCGACACCGAGTTGCAGACGGTCATGACCGACACGAAGCAGTAGCCGATTCGGCCGCTACGGCCGCCGCAGGCCCTTCAGCGGCGGCGCTCGCGCGAAATTCGTAACAGGACAATCGTCGTCACGACAATAGCGGCCATGACGATGATTATCCGCAGGGCCCCGGTGGCCATGCTGCTGGCGGTGGGGTTCGTGGCGACGCTGGGGCAAGGAAGCGCGCGCGCCACCAGTTACAGCATCACGGTCGACGCTTCCAAGCAGACCGCGGGCAACCCCAAGTTCTGGACCGCGGCGGTGGGCACGGGGACGGCCGCCCTGACGCTGCGGTCCGACCTCGAGTCTCACTACAAGATCGGAAATCGCGAGGCGGGGTTCCAGCGCGTCCGTGGCCACGGCGTCCTGAACGACGACATGGGCATCTACAAATCGGCCGGCCAGTACAGCTGGACGAACTTCGACAAGTACCTGACGTCGATCGTGTCGGCGGGCATGCGGCCGGTGATGGAGATGGACTTCATGCCCACGGCGCTGGCGCTGAACGGCAACAGCCGCGACATTTACAAGAGCGCGACGGACTACAAGAACTTCATCCAGGCCATCGTCCAGCATTGCGTGGACAAGTACGGCATGGCGGACGTCTCGCAGTGGTACTGGGAGATCTGGAACGAGCCGGACTATCCGGGTTTCTGGAACGGTAGCAACTCCAGCGAGGCGACGAGCGCGAAGATGTCGGAGTACTACACGCTCTACGACAACGCCGTCAGCGCCATCACCGCGGTGATCCCGAACGCCCTGGTGGGCGGCCCGGCGACGACGCAGTCCAGCCCGGTGGGGGCCTTCCTGCAACACTGCAAGAGCGCGGGCACCCGCGTGACGTTCGCCTCGTCCCACGTCTACCCGGGTGGAGCCTCGGGCGGCTCGTCCGCGGACGCCGCGGGGCTGGTGAGCGACAACAACAGCCGCATCAGCCAGATCACCAGCGGCGGCTACACGACATCCAACGTGTTGTCCTTCAACACCGAGTGGAACTCGTCCTACTCCGGCCAGGGCGGCCTCACCGGCGACAACACGACCAGCATGGACAACCACTGGAACGTGGGCTTCATCCTGAAGGGCGTGAAGCTGCTCTCCGACAAGAACTCGGGCAACACGCCCCCGCTGGGCATGTTCTCCTACTGGGTCCTCTCCGACGTGTTCGACGAATCGAGCGGCCCCTCGGGCTCGTACATCCTGGGCAAGACGTCGAAGGGGACGCTGCCGTTCGGTCAGGTCTTCGGCCTGATGACGTTCCAGGGCATCCGCAAGGCCTCGTTCAACGCCTTCAAGATGCTGAACTACCTGGGACCGAACCGTTTGCAGTCGAGCGGTGGCACGGGCAGCGACGGCGTGGACGCGATGGCGACCTCGTCGATGTCGGGGGACGAGCTGCAGATCCTGGTCTACGACTACTACGCCAAGCTGAACACCACCGGCACCGACACCGTCAGCATCAAGGTCAGCAACCTGCCGTCGGCGCTGTCGGGGAAGCAGGTGTTCGTCACCCAGTTCGTGGTGGACGAGAAGCACAGCAACCCGTACAGCGTGTGGACCGGCCAGGGGAGCCCCAACAACCCCACCGAGGCGCAGCTGCAGGAGCTGAAGGCGGCGCAGCACCTGGCGCTGATGCAGCCGGTGAGCACGATGATGGTGGATACGACCTTCAGCACCAGCTTCACGATCAACCGCCAGGCGGGGTCGCTGATCCTGGTGGGCGTGAACCGGCCCGTGACCGGGCGAAACGCGCTGGTGCCGATGGAGGGCGAGGACTACGACGGGATGTCCAACGTCACCAAGGAAGACAGCGGCGACAGCGATCTCGGCCAGTCGATCGCGGCGAGCAGCGGCGGCTCGATCTTCTACGACGTCGTCGACTTCAGCGACGCGGGCGCGAACAGCGTGCAGCTGCGCGTGAACGCGCAGAGCGCCACGACCGTCGAGCTGCATGCCGATTCCGATTCGGGCCCGACGCTGGGGAAGTGCGCCATCACGGCGACCAGCGGCTGGGAGACCCAGAACTGCGCGCTGACGTCGACCTCGGGCGTACACACGCTGTACCTGCTCTTCGGCGGGGCGGTCCGCCTCAACTGGCTGACGTTCCAGCAGGGCGGCGGAGGTGGCACCGGCAGCGGCGGGAGCACGGGCGGGGGCAGCGGAGGAGGCTCGGGGTCGACCGGCAGCGGCGGCGGGACCGTCGCGGGCACCGGCGGCAGCAGCGGTAGCACCGGCGGAACCGTCGGTGGCGGCAGCGGCGGCGGGACCGGCGCGGGGTCCGGCGGCCGCAGCGGTACGGCCTCGGGCGGCGCCAACGGCAGCGGGGGCGGCACCGTGGTGACGGGCAGCGGCGGCAACAACACGATGGTCGGCAGCGGCGGCGCGACGGCCTCCGGCAGCGGCGGCTCCTCGGGGAACGGTTCGGGCGGTGCCTCGAATTCGGGCTCGGGCAGCGGCGGCTCCGGCACCTCCTCGCCGGGCGGCAACGGTTCGAAGAGCGGCTGCAGCGTGGCCGGCGGCGGGCAGCCGCTGGACGCCTTGCCCCTGTTCGGATTGCTCCTGGGCCTGGTCGGTATGCGGCGGCAGCGCCGCCGTCAGGCGTGAGCGCGCCCGCGCGCCGGGCGAAGCGGGAGGCGGCCGCCTTGCGGGCGGCCGCGATCTCCTGCCTGGCCCTGTTCGCCGGCGCCTGCACGACCAGCGCGCCGGTGATCCCGCGCGTCAGCTGCCCCGCGGCGTTCACGGCCTGCGGCCAGCAGTGCGTCGACCTGGCCAGCGACCCGACCAGCTGCGGTGGTTGCGGGATCCCCTGTGCCGTCGGCCAGACGTGCGCGGCCGGGGTCTGCACGTGCGCGCTAGGGACGGTCGACTGCAACGGAAGCTGCGTCACCCCCGACTCCGCGGCCGCGGCTTGCCTGGGCGCCGGTCAGCCCACGCTGGTCACGTCCGCGCCCGGGGCCTACTGGGGCACCGACGGCCAGCTGACCGAGGCGACCGACGGCAAGGTCGATGTCGTCGTCGACGCCGCGTCGACCGCCCAGACGTGGGAGGGCTTTGGCGGCGCCTTCAACGAGCTGGGCTGGAGCTACCTTTCGTTGCTGAGCGACAGCGAGCGGGCGCGGGCGCTCCAGCTGCTGTTCGGGGCCGACGGCGCCCGCTTCACCTTCGGCCGGATCCCCATCGGCGCCAGCGACTACGCGATGGATCGCTACACGGACGACGAGGTCCCGAGCGGCACCACCGACTACCAACTGGCCGGGTTCTCGATCGCGCGCGATCTCCAGGCGCTGATCCCGTACGTCAAGGCGGCCCAGGCCATCAAGCCGACGCTGCGCCTGTGGGCCAGCCCGTGGACGCCACCGACCTGGATGAAGGAGGGGCCTTTCTCCAGTGGCAACCTGCCGACGCCCTTCGACGGCGGCGCCATGAAGGGCGACGCCGCCACGCTGGACGCGTACGCCCAGTACCTGATCGCGTTCGTCCGCGCCTACGCGCAGCAAGGGCTGACCATCGAGGCCGTCTCGGCCCAGAACGAACCGAACTACACCGGCACGTATCCGACGTGCAGCTGGTCGCCGCAGGTCTACACGACGTTCATCGGGCAGCACCTGGGACCGGCGCTGGCCGCCTCCGGCCTGACCACCAAGATCGTGCTGGGCACGCTGAACGGCAGCGGCAGCGATCCCAGCATCCTGAGCACCGTCATGGGGGACGAGGTCGCGCGCGCCTTCGTGGGGGCGCTGGGCTTCCAGTGGGGCATGCAGAGCCGCGTCGGCCCCTCGAAGGCCTACGACCTGCCCATCTGGCAGACCGAACACATGTGCGGAAATTACCCGTGGGTGAAGCCGTTCAACCCGACCGTCGCGCCCAACGACGACGCCTACGCCGTGGAGAGCTGGGGCCTGATTCGCGACTGGATCAAGGCCGGCGCCACCGCCTACAGCGCCTGGAACATGGTGCTGGACACCACGGGCGTCGGGATCGATTCGACCCGGGTCTGGCCGCAGGACGCGCTGCTGGTCGTCGACACGGCGAACAAGACCCTGCTCGCCACGCCGGCCTTTCAGGTCTTCAGACACGTCTCCCGCTTCGTCGCGCCCGGGGCCAAGGTCGTGAAGGCGACCGGCGGCGATGCGGTCGCCTTCAGGAACCCCGACGGCAGCGTGGTCGCGGTCATACACAACCCGGGCGCCGCCCAGACGATGACGGTGTCGTTGGCTGGCAAAGCCCTTCGCTTTGCCATGCCGGGGGCCGGCTGGGCGACGGTAGTGGCGCAGTGAGCTGGGGCGGAATTTCCGGGATGCCCGAATCATTTGTTAACAAGCCGGAACGCAAAGCGACAGTTCCCAACATCTGACCGGAGGCCCCGCAATGACGGCGTGCGTTGTTGCCGCCGGGCCCGCCCCCCAGTCACGAAAGGGATTCGCATGCGTCTCTCCCGTTCAAGCGCGATCGGTTTGGCGTTCTCGGCGCTGTCGCTGTCCTGCCTGGCGCTGTCGTGTGCCGCTTCCGACGAGGTGACGGGAACGGGCGGGTCCGCCAGCGGCGGCAACACGTCGACCGGCGGCACCCCGTCGACCGGCGGGGCCACCGGCACCGGCGGGGCACATGGGACGGGCGGCACCGTGGGGTCCGGCGGCGCGGTGATGACCGGTGGAACCACCGGCAGCGGTGGCCGCGTCTCCACGGGCGGCACCACGGGAAGCGGAGGCGCGGCGTCAGGCGGCGTCGTCGGTAGTGGCGGACAGGCCGGTGGGGTGGGGGGCGGCCCTGCCACAGGAAGCGGCGGCGCCGGGGGCGGCCGCCCGGGCAGCGGAGGAAGCCGGAATGGCGGCGCGGTCGGCAGTGGCGGGGTCACGCCGGGCAGCGGCGGAGCCACGCCAGGCAGCGGCGGAGCCACCCCCGGCGGCACCGGAGGCACACCGGGCACCCGGCAGTGGCCGAAGAAGTTCTTCGGGAACATCACCCAGCGCGGGCAGATCCCCTCCAACTTCACGAAGTACTGGGATCAGATCGTGCCCGAGAACGAGGGGAAGTGGGGCTCGGTCGAGGGAACGCAAGGGAAGTACAACTGGACCGCGCTCGACAAGATCCACGACTTCGCCAAGCAGAACAACATCCCGTTCAAGCAGCACAACTTCGTCTGGGGCAGCCAGCAGCCGAGCTGGATCAGCGGGCTGTCGCAGGCCGACCAGAAGGCCGCGGTCGAGGACTGGATCAAGCAATTCTGCACCCGTTACCCCGACACGCAGATGATCGACGTGCTCAACGAGCCGCCTCCCCACACCACGCCCCCCTACCTGGCGGCGCTGGGGGGGGCGGGTTCCAGCGGCTACGACTGGGTGGTCACGATCTTCAAGTGGGCCCGCCAATACTGCCCCAGCTCGATGCTGCTCGTGAACGACTACAACATCATCGAGTATTCGAACGATAACAACAACATCACCAAGCTGGTGACCGCCGCCCTGAAGGCCGGCGCTCCCATCGACGGGATCGGCTCCCAGTCGCACGCGCTCACCACCGCCTCGGCCAGCACCACGCAGATGTACATCGACAAGCTGGCCTCCGCGACCGGGCTACCCATCCTCATCAGCGAGTTCGATCTGAACATCGCCGACGACAATCAGCAGAAGACCCAGATGCAGAGCCTGGTCACCATGTTCTGGAACGACGCGAACGTGAAGGGTGTCACCTACTGGGGGTACATCGAGGGCCAGACCTGGGAGACGAACTCCGGGCTCATGAGCAGCAGCGGCACGGAGCGTCCCGCCATGACCTGGCTGATGCAGTTCCTGGGGCGCTGACCGCCCGTACGATTTTCGAAAATAGTGCGATCCAGTGTCAGGTCTCCTGACTCTCGATCCGCATGACGAAAAAAAGCCTGTCTGGGCTGTTCGCGCGCACGCGCGGGTGGTGGTGTGGCGCCTTGCTGCTGGCGGCGATGCTCGCCCCCAGGGCCGCGTCGGCGGTGCAAAGCGCCGAACTTTACCGAACCCAGGCGTATTTCTACGGCCGGTTCGAGGCGCGCATCCGCTTCGCCCCGGGAGAGGGCGTGGTCAGCTCGTTCTTCCTGTGGAGGGACGGCTCGTCCATGACCACGTCCTGGAACGAGCTGGATTACGAGAAGATCAACGCGGCCTGCCGCCTGCAGACGAACGTCTGGAGCGGCAAAGGGACGCAGAGTTCGCAGATCAACACGCCCACGTTCAACATCTGCAACGACTATCACACGTACGCGTTCGAGTGGACGCCGGATTACATCGCGTGGCTGATCGACGGCACCCAGATCCGGAAGGTGACGGGGTCGGTCGTGAACGACTACACCCAGAACGCCTCGCAGGGCATGTCGATGCACTTCAACACCTGGGCGGGGAACTCCACCTTCGGCGGCGTCCTGGATCCGTCGACGCTGCCGGTGCACGAGTTCATCAGCTGGGTTCAGTACTCGTCTTACTCGAACGGCTCGTTCAGCCTGCAGTGGCGCGAGGACTTCAACGGCTCGACCATGCCGGACAACTTTGGGGCCGGTGACTGGGCCTCTCCCTACAACCTGTCAACGCACAACATGGCCAACGTCACCTTCAACAACGGGATAGCCGTGCTGTCCATGACCGCCGACAACGCGACGGGGTTCACGGGGACGCCGCCCGACGATCCGGCGGGTGGCGGCTCCGGTGGCGCCAGCGGCGCCGGGAGCGGCGGGACGTCGGGGAGCGGCGGGACGTCGGGGAGCGGCGGGACATCGGGGAGCGGCGGGACATCGGGGAGCAGCGGCGGGACGTCGGGGAGCGGCGGG